>ERZ773110.13-NODE-13-length-220932-cov-9.275479_pt1 | contig 220932 bp, 202 predicted proteins | sample MGYA00580568_ERZ773110 | MGnify/ENA primary metagenome ERZ773110 (study PRJEB29015, sample SAMEA2737870) | human gut metagenome | biome: human gut; feature: human-associated habitat; material: faeces | place: China | collected 2012 ... | reverse complement strand
ATAGACGGACTAATATAGCTGGAAGATGAATTTACACACAAATTTGGACTTGACTCAAAAGCCGAAAAAAAATCCAGAAAAAAGTAGCTGAAACCGCAGAAATCCCCAAAACAGCTCCCCAACCCAGCCCATAAGCCAGAAAAATTGCGTGAAAAAGAAGCTGAAATTGCAGAAAATCCTAACAAGCATAATTTCGTACAGTATCTTAGCAGCGAAGCGTAGCGAACGCGAGAGTACTAAGCTGGTGAGACTCCGCGAGCAAGCCCGATGGTACCGAGTCTTGGGCCCCACCATATTAGCTACAACTGAAAAAAGTAAGAAAAATCTAAAAAATATTATTGACATCTAAGTAACGTTAGAGTATACTAACACCCGTAAGAGGTACCAAATGATGTTTTTTATCATTAAAGACGTGAAGAAAAGACGTGAAAAGAGGTAAATATGATGCCATTATCAATGAGTGGTGCTGGGGAGGCACAGATAATCAAGAAAATCGGCGGAAAGGAAGAGGTGAGATCTTTCCTTGAGAAGCTGGGCTTTGTAGTAGGCGGAGAGGTGACTGTCATCTCAGAGATAGCCGGCAATATGATAGTCAATGTAAAGGGCGCCAGAGTAGCAATCGGCAAGGACATGGCAAATAAGATCATGGTCTGATATAACATATGTAACAGGCATGGATATAGCATGTATGACATATATAACACATATAACACATACAACACATGCAGCAATGTGCTGTATAAGCTGTAATCATTTAAGATTTAAACGACTTTGTATATGATATTATGCAAACGTTTATATAAATTTTTTAAACAATAAAATTAAAAAAGGAGTAGTCAGCATGAAGACATTAAAGCAAGCCAAAGTAGGCGAGACAGTCAAAGTTGTCAAGCTCACAGGCCAGGGCGCAGTCAAGAGACGTATCATGGATATGGGAATTACTAAGGGTGTTGAGATATTTATCCGCAAGGTGGCACCGCTTGGCGATCCGGTAGAGGTGACAGTGAGAGGCTATGAGCTATCACTTCGTAAGGACGATGCCTCTATGATAGAAGTAGAGTAAATTTTTTTGACTATAGGTTAGTAAATACAAACTATAGGCAGAATGAGCAAACAAAAATAAGGAGATTAAAACATGGCAGTAAAAATTGCTCTCGCAGGAAACCCGAACTGCGGAAAAACAACACTGTTCAATGCCTTAACAGGTGCCAATCAGTATGTTGGTAACTGGCCTGGTGTTACAGTTGAGAAAAAAGAGGGAAAGCTTATCGGTCACAAGGATGTAGACCTGGTGGATTTGCCGGGTATCTACTCACTTTCTCCATATACTCTCGAGGAGGTTGTTGCAAGAAATTACTTAATCGGAGAGCAGCCTGATGCGATTATCAATATCGTGGACGGAACAAATATCGAGCGTAATCTGTATCTGACAACACAGATTATCGAGCTTGGTATTCCGGTGCTTATGGCTGTCAATATGATGGACATTGTAAAGAAAAACGGAGACACAATCAATATCAAAGCACTTGGAGAGAAGCTCGGCTGTGAGGTTGTTGAGATTTCAGCTTTAAAGAAGACAGGAATCAAGGAGACTGCAGAGAAGGCAATCCAGATTGCAAAGTCAGGTAAATCCGTTCAGAGGGTACATCACTTCGCAGATGATGTGGAGAGCACAATCGCAGGCATCGAGGATAAGCTTGGTCTTGCAGTAGCAGAGAACCAGAAGAGATTCTTTGCAATCAAGCTTTTAGAGCGTGACTCAAAGATTTCTGAGGTATTAAAGAGTGCTCCAAATGTGGACGCAGAGATTAAAGCTCTCGAGGACAAATACGATGATGACACAGAGAGTATCATCACAAACGAGAGATATCAGTACATATCTTCAATCATCGGCTCATGTGTAAAGAAGGCACGCGCCGGAAAAGAGACAGTATCAGACAAAATTGATAAGATTGTTACAAACAGATTTTTGGCACTGCCTATTTTCGCACTCATCATGTGGGCTGTATATTATGTTGCAGTATCATCACTTGGTGGAATTGTAACAGACTGGACAAACGACACACTCTTTGGTGAGTGGATTCAGCCTGCAGTACAGACATTTATGGAAAATGCAGGCTGCTCTGAATGGCTTGTATCACTTGTAGTTGAAGGTATCATCGGAGGTCTTGGTGCACCTATCGGATTTGCACCACAGATGGCTATCGTATTCTTATTCCTCTCAATCCTTGAGGACTGCGGATACATGGCACGAGTAGCCTTCATCATGGACAGAATCTTCCGTAGATTTGGTCTTTCAGGAAAGTCCTTCATCCCATTCCTCATCGGATCAGGATGTGGTGTACCCGGAATCATGGCAACACGTACTATCGAGAACGAAAAAGACCGTCGTATGACAATGATGACAGTAACAAATATCCCATGTGGAGCAAAGCTTCCGGTTATCGCACTTATCGCGGGCTTTATCATGGGTGACGGCTGCTGGTGGATGGCACCTCTTATGTACTTTGCAGGAATCGGCCTCACAATCATCTACTGTATCATTTTAAAGAAGACAAGAGCATTTGCAGGAGAGCCTGCACCATTCGTAATGGAGCTCCCACAGTATCATATCCCTTCAGTAAAGGGTGTGCTGTTACACGTATGGGAGAGAGTATGGGCATTCCTCAAGAAGGCCGGAACAATCCTCTTCCTCTGCTGTGCAGTTATGTGGTTCCTTTCAAGCTTCGGCATTCAGGATGGCGCATTCGGACTTGTTGACACAGAAAACAGCTTACTCGCAGTAATCGGATCTGCAATCGCAGTTATCTTTGCACCACTTGGATTCGATACATGGCAGGCAGTTGCATCATCACTCTCAGGCTTTGTGGCAAAAGAGGGTATCGTTTCAACAATGGGGGTACTCTCAGGACTTGGAGAGGTAGAAGAGTATGCAGTAAGCATGCATGATCAGTTTGCAGCATTCTTCCCAACAACAATGGTAGCAGTATCATTCTTGCTGTTCAACCTGTTTGACTCACCATGTCTTGCAGCTATCTCAACAACAGCAAAGGAGCTTAACAACCGTAAGTTCTTCTGGTTTACAATCATATTCCAGAACGTATCAGCTTACTGTGTAACACTTATGTTCTACCAGATTGTGGGACTTTGCATAGGTGAGGTAGCCTTCAACTTCTGGACAGTAGTTGCATTTGTACTCCTTGCAGGTGTATTATACTTATTGTTCAGAAAAGACCCTAATAAGGCAACAGTAAAGAGCTCTTCATTTGCGGCATCAAACGTGTAACGGGTTTTTAAATGAGAATCAATCTGGAATTTAACACAGCAGACCTCATAGCAGTCATAGTTCTTTTATGCCTGCTGGGGCTTGCCGTAAAGATAATAATAGGATTTTTCAAGGAAAAGAAATAACACAGTAGTATAATTAGTAGCATTTGTAGTGAATAGGAGATGATGACATGCTGGCTGATATCATTGTAATTGCAATTCTCGTAGTGATAGTTGCACTTGTAATCAGGACAATAATCAAATCAAAGAAAGCAGGCAAGAGCCTGCAGTGTGGAATGGACTGCAGCCATTGCAAGGGCTGTCATTAATCCACGGCATGGTGTGTATGAAGCACAGGATGGGCATTTCATGGAAAGAACTCATCTGCCGCTTAAGCTGCATCTGCCGGCATCGGTAACGATAGGAGGATGTATGTCGAAAGAAGCAATAGAGCAAAAAGAGGTAATCGTTGGCAAGCTAAAGGACAGCGGATGCAGGATTACAAAGCAGAGACTTATTTTGCTTGATGTAATCCTCGAGGGCGAGTGCGGAAGCTGCAAAGAGATTTATTACCGGGCATCAAAGATAGATCACTCTATCGGGACTGCTACGGTGTATCGGATGATCAATACGCTCGAAGAGATTGGAGCGATTGACCGCAAAAATATGTATAGAGTGCAGGTGTCATAAGCCTGGTTTTATAGGAATTGTATAAAAAGAAGAACGGCAATAAGGAAAGCACACTGAGAATTAAAGATTCTTAGTGTGTTTTTTGTTGCAATTAATTGAGAATAAAAAGTGTAAAAATGGCAAAAAAATACTTGACATATAGGTACAAGTAAGATATATTTAACTCAGGTTAGAGATAACTAACACGAAAGGAGCCAAAATGTGCCAGGAAGTATTTCAGATTGCTATGAGCATGGATTTAAAGAGCGTGGAAATGCAGCTTGCCCTCCAGTGTGCCCCGCTAATTACAGGAGCGAGAATTTCAAATATGCTCATGATAGACAGCACGGATGAGAGTGCCATGAGAGTGATTCTGAGGGCTTCCGGGATATCGCATTTCAGGCTCGCAGCAAGGAATGAGAAAACCGCCTTCCTCTTATTCCGCAGGAGCCTCTTAGAAGCATATCTGAATAATTCAGAGGCTTTGGACATACTAAAGAAAGCGGGATATGAGGATTTTTCATTCGGCAAGATATTACTTAGATTCAAAAAACGCTACGAAGCGTATCTGAATGATGAACACAAGCAGTTTCCGCATGAGATGGGGCTTTTGCTTGGATATCCGATAGAGGATGTGAGAGGCTTTATAGAGCATAACGGATGCGGCTGCCTGTATTCAGGATACTGGAAGGTGTACCGCAACGTACCACTCAAAAAGAAGATGTTTGAGGATTTTGAAAAGGCGAAGGAAAGTGTCATACAGCTATTGGCCGAGGATATAGATATGAGGCTGATACTGGAAATATATAAAGAAGAACCGCAGCAGATTGCGGTATAGGAGGAATTAAAATGAGCAAAATCAGTGTAGTTTATTGGTCACAGTCAGGCAATACAGCAGCAATGGCAGAGGCAGTTGCAAAAGGCGTCACAGATGCCGGAAAGGAAGCAGAAATCGTATTTGTAAGCAGTGCTTCAATAGATGAGCTTAAATCAGAGACAGCATTCGCACTCGGATGCCCTGCAATGGGTGCAGAGGTACTTGACGAGGGCGAGATGGAGCCGTTTGTCACAGAGCTTGAGGGCTGCGTGGCAGGCAAGACTATCGGTCTGTTTGGTTCATACGGATGGGGCGATGGCGAGTGGATGCGCGACTGGGTAGAGCGAATGACAGCAGCCGGAGCTACAGTAGTAGGCGGCGAGGGTGTTATCTGCCAGGATGCACCTGACGATGATGCAAAGACTGCCTGCGAAGAGCTTGGAAAGAAGCTGGCAGCGGTATAAGCACAATATGCAGAAACTATAATGACTAATTCGTTATTCGCAGATATTTAAACATTTCTATAAATATTTGCATGTGGTCGCGACAACAGGAATGGCCACAAAACAAAATGATAGATCACCAAATATTTGGTTTTCTATAAATATATTTTATCTCCGCAAAGTATAAACTTTGCTCCTAGTGTAAATCTGGGCCGGCGAACTTCCCATTCGCCGGCCCGTTCTCTTTTTAATGACATTTGGGCTATTGCATTGGATGGAGTTATTATTATATAATATATATGTCATAGGTTCCTGGGTGCTTTATTTCCGCCGAACTAAGTGCTGAGGAAAAAATGATATGCTGGAGAATGAGTTCAATATCAAAATGGAAAGTGATAGAAAGGGATGAGGAAATTGTTCAAGAGCTTCAAAACGGAAATAAATCCGACAGTCGAGCAAAAAGTCAAGATTAACAAGACTATCGGCACTTGTAGATACGTCTACAATTTCTATCTCAGTTACAACAAAACTTTACACGATAAAGATGAAAAGTTTATGACTGGCAAGAGTTTCAGCGTATGGCTCAATAATGAGTACATTCCTAATAATCCTGATAAAATATGGATTAAAGAAGCATATTCAAAAGCTGTAAAAAAGTCTATTGAAGATGGATGTACTGCATTTACAAGATTTTTTAAACATCAAAGCGCTTTTCCTAATTTCAAAAAGAAAGGTAAATCTGATGTAAAAATGTATTTCGTAAAGAACAATACTAAAGACTGTAGATGTGAGAGACATAGGCTGAACATACCCACTTTAGGTTGGGTACGCATTAAAGAAAAAGGTTATATACCAACAACTAAAGACGGATGGAAAATCAAAAGCGGTACAGTATCTATCAAAGCAGGCAAATATTATGTGTCAGTTCTTGTAGAAATTCCCGATGCTAAGATTGCTAATAATAGCAATGACGGAATGGGTATTGACCTGGGTTTGAAAGACCTGGCGATTGTTTCTAATGGTAAAACTTATAAAAATATCAATAAGTCAGCAAGAGTTAAGAAATTAGAAAAGAAATTGAGCAGAGAACAAAGATGCCTCTCACGTAAATATGAGAATTTAAAGAAAGGAGAGTCCACTCAAAAGAATATACAAAAACAAAAGCTCAAAGTGCAAAGACTTCATCATAAAATAGATAATATCCGTACTGACTATATCAATAAATCAATAGCCGAGATAGTGAAAACCAAGCCATCTTATATCACTATTGAAGACTTGAATGTATCAGGGATGATGAAGAACAGACATCTATCAAAAGCCGTTACATCACAAAAATTCTATAAATTTAGAACTTCGCTTAAAGCTAAGTGTGATGAAAATGGTATTGAATTAAGAGTCGTAGACAGATGGTATCCGTCATCCAAAATATGTCACTGCTGTGGTGCTATCAAGAAAGATTTGAAACTTTCAGACAGAATATACCGTTGTGATTGTGGCTATGTCGAGGATAGGGATTTTAACGCTGCTCTTAATCTAAAAGATGCTTTAACTTACGAGGTTGCATAATCAACGCAAACGTAAGTATGTACTGCGGGCTATCGCAGGAATTTACGACTGTGGAGTGTACAAGAACTTGTGAGTAGCGTATTGTTTACAATCGCCAAAGCATACACAATGAAGCAGTAAGAAGTATCCGCAAGGACTTTAATTTCTCGATGTGTTTGAGAATATTTAAACACATTTTGAGTGGCAGTTGTTGAAATCTATGTGTAATCTCAGTCAAGGAATAAAAGAACAAGGAATCGAACAAGGACGAAGAGAAGAGCGAATTTCTACATTGGTGACCTTCTTCAAAAATGATGGTACTGTAGCTGCAGCAAAACAAATGCTTAATTCGTCAGATGAAGACATTAAGATTGCTAAGGAACGTCTTTCGATGATTGAAGAGTAAAGATGCAAGAAAACACCTCTATTGCAGTGCAATGGAGGTGTTTTTTTGCTAATGCCTAATCAGAAAGAATGTAATAAAAAATTCGCAGATTATTACAATCTGCGAAAATCACCTCTGTTAAAAAACACTAGATATATAATAAAACTTTAGTCATTTTATGTCAACTGCTGTATCTTTTTTTGTATCTTTTCACATTTTTAAGGGAATATTGGGATGTATTTTATATATTTTTTATTTTTAGATGGTCAAAATTGTGGTCAGAAATAAATTAAATTATATTGACATTATATATCCGATTTGGGTATAATAACAAAAAGAGTAACCAAATTGGATATATTTTTTATGGGAGGTTTGTTATTATGAACATTAAGGAAATACGAAATACTACCGGCCTTTCGCAACGTAGTTTTTCAAAGATGTTCAATATACCAATAAGTACATTGCAAAAATGGGAGCAGGGAGAAAGCTCGCCAACGCCGTATATTATAAAATTGATTGCCAACCAGTTACCGATAGATAATGATAATATGTGTAAAATTGAAGATAATAATGGTAAGATTTATTATTATAACAGAGACGCTGGGTATTTAATTGATTCAATAGGTACAAAAATCAAGATAGGTGAAGATCTTGATGGTGTTAAGGAAAAAAATCTTTCATTATATGTGGCTGATTTATTTGAATCCTATTATGAAATAGTTGATAAATTTAATCGTGACTGTAGACTTGATAAAACAGAAGATATTATATGGAGTTAATATATGGCGAAGAAAATAGCTAAAGAATACTATTTAATGCATAAAGATATACCTGTTTGCCTGATGGAGCTGACAGAAGGTGGAACTCTCGGAAATTACAGAAAAAATGAAGCAGCTCTTGCCCACTTTCCTATAGGTGGACAGATGAATGATATGAAATTTCATGATTGGTGGAAGGACAGAGCTATTCCTAAGACGAGGCACGGAGCTAAGACTGCCCTGCAAAGACTTGGATATTCTTCAACAAACAGTGCTTTGGTAGATAATTTGGCCTTAAGTTTGTCGGACTGTTATTGGATTAAACCTCGTGGTGAAGATATCGAATGGAAAGATGTTAATCTGTTTACAAATGATTTCGTAGATACTTTTGGTGAAATAACACTAAACAAGGACAATTTACTTGATTTAAGGAAGAAAACAAAATTTAACTGCGCTGCTTCACAGGGAGAACTTCAGAAAAAATGGTGTATTGACACTTTAGGCCGCCGATATATGATTAAAGGTAATTATGGAGAATCATACCAGCAAAGTATAAACGAACTATTTGCAACAGAACTTCATAGAAAACAAGAATTTAAGAATTTCACGGTATACACTCCCACATTGTTAACAGTAGAAGGTGGAATTGAAGGACTTGGATGTCTTTCATATGATTTTTGCTCAGAAAATCTGGAATGTATCAGTGCATGGGAATTATTGCAATCAGTCAAGCTTAAACAAAATGAATCCTATTATTATCCATTGAAAAAGGTCTGTCTTGGTTTGGGAATAAAAGAAGAAGAGTTTGATTATTTTATGGATTATGAAATAATGACTGACTATCTCATTTCAAATACCGACAGGCACATGAATAATATTTCAATAGTCAGAAATCCGGACACATTAGAAATACTTGGATTTGCACCTATATATGATTCCGGTAATTCTATGTTCTATAATATTCCATACGAGCATCTTGGTTCAATTCGTATTGATGAGATAAAGACACATTCTTTTATTTCTAAAGAAGTACGGCTTTTATCATATGTAAAGGATAGAAATATTGTAAATATTGATAAAGCAGAAATGGATTTTAGTTTGTATAAAAAAGATTTAATCGAACGTCATATGCGTATCCCAAGGCTACAAGCATTATATGAAAAGAAACTCACAAAGCTGAGAGCATTCCAAAATGGTAAAGATATATGGAAAACAGATAAATATTAAGTATTTCATTCCTCTTCTATTGAAATAAATAATCACAAGGAGGCATACATTATGTCAAGAAGAGGAACCAACATCAGAAAGAGAACCGACGGACGCTGGGAGGGGCGCTACTACATAGTAGACACAGCCGGCAGTAAAAAGTGCAAATCGGTATACGGCCACAGCTATAAGGAAGTAACAGAAAGGCTGCTTACAGCGAAAGCTGCTTCACTTAATCAAACAGTAGCTCCAAAGCAGCCCGCTATCACCGTAAAAGCAGTCGCGGAGAAATGGCTTGAAAGCATCGCAACAAGCCGGAAGTGCTCTACCATTCAAAAGTATTCTACTATATACAACAAATATATCAAACCGAACTGGGGAGAAAGCGTCATAGATCAGTTAAATCAGAATGAAATACTCAAGGAGTTGCCTGAGACAGCCGGTGAGAGCGTTACAAAAAGCATACTTTGTATATTCAACTCAATCCTTGCATATGGAGCTGCCACATATGGCACCGTAGAAATTCATCTGTCGTACCGGGCAAAACGTTCATCCGTCACATCCTCAAACAACATAAATACAATCAATACAACAGACCAGCAAAAGCTAACAGAGTATCTTCTTACCGAGCTTGATATCTATAAGCTCGGTATTTTATTGTGCCTTTTTATGGGGCTGCGTTTAGGAGAAATTTGTGCTCTGAAATGGGAAGATATCGACATGATTAGCCGCACTCTGCATGTCAATCGCACAGTGCAGCGACTTCCGGTAGATACGGTACACACATCCGGTTCATCACAAAATAACCACACAGCCACGAGAAAGACTTCTTTATATATAGATTCACCAAAGACTTCAAATTCACTTCGTGAAATTCCTATCCCAGACTTTATTTATGACAAACTGTCAGATTATTATAACACCTCAATAAAAAGTGACTCTTATTTTCTAAAGAAAAATCAGCCTATGGATCCCCGCACTTATCAGAATAGATTTCATATCTATATAAAAGAAGCAGGTATCGGGAATACTCACTTTCATGCATTGCGCCACACCTTTGCCACAAACTGTATAAGCAGTGGGGCTGACGCTAAGAGTGTAAGTGAGATTCTTGGACATTCCAATGTAAATATTACATTGAATCGCTATGTGCATCCAAATCTGGAGACCAAGCGCTCCGCAATCAATTCTATAGTTATCCCATAAATGGTCAGAAAAATGGTCATATTTATATAAAATGCTTATTTTATACATAAGGGAGGTTGGATTTCGCAGATTGTAATAATCTGCGAAATCTAACCTCCCTTTTAATGTAGTGTTTCACCCGGAGGCAGCAAATGAGCATACATCTTTACAAACACAACGAAGATGCATACAGAGCAGTCGAGACCATGCTGGAGGAAAAGCAGATGGCAGCCGTCATCCATCCGACCGGCACGGGCAAGTCGATGATAGCCTTCAAGCTCGTGGAGCAGCATCCGCACAAGCACTTTCTATGGCTATCGCCAAGTGAGTACATCTACAAGACACAGCTTGAGAATATAGACACACAGTTCTCAAACATAGAATACATGTCGTATAGCAGACTCATGAAGCATGAGGACAGCATAGACACCCTGCACCCTGACTATATCATACTCGATGAGTTCCACCGCTGTGGAGCCTCAGAGTGGGGCAAGAGTGTGAGAAAGCTTCTGGAAGCATATCCGAACGCAAAGCGTCTGGGACTCTCAGCGACAAACATACGCTATCTGGACAACCAGCGCAATATGGCAGAGGAGCTCTTTGAGGGCAACATAGCCTCAGAGATAACACTCGGAGAAGCAATCGTGAGAGAAATACTTCCGGAGCCTAAATATGTCATAGCCATGTATTCATACAAGAAAGAGCTCGAACAACTGAAAAAACGAATCGAGGGCTTATCAAACCCGGGACTTGTATCGGAAAACGAAAAGCTTCTAGAGCAGCTAAAGCGTGCACTCGAGCAGGCAGACGGCCTCACAGAGGTCTTTGCCAGACAGATGACAAAGCCTGATGGCAAATACATAGTATTCTGCTCGGGCAGAGAGCACATGGATGAGATGAAGGCACAGGCTGCCGACTGGTTTAGCAAGGTGGACAAAAAGCCACACATATACACAGCGTACTACAACGAAGCGTCGACCAGTAAAGCCTTTGCCGAATTCAAAAAGGACACAGGAAGCCACTTAAAGCTCCTCTACTGCATAGACATGCTGAACGAGGGCATACATGTGGACGACGTGGACGGAGTAATACTGCTTCGCCCTACAGTGTCACCAATTATCTATCTGCAGCAGATAGGCAGAGCACTGTCAGCAGGAAACAAAAACCAGCCGGTCATCTTTGACATGGTCAACAATTTCGACAGTCTCCACTGCATAGACTGCCTGAAAAACGAGATGCAGGAAGCCTTTTTACTGTATCCGGACACTCACTCGCCAAGAGAGCACTTTGACGACAGATTCCGCATCATTGACGAGACCAAGGACAGCAGGGATATATTTATGCGTTTACAGGAAAATCTGGGAAGTGCCTGGGACACATACTATGAGGCAGCAAAGCAGTGGTATAAGGAAAATGGAAATCTCAAGATACCAAAGAGCTATGTCACTGAGTCAGGACTCACACTGGGAGCATGGATAAACACTCAGAGGCGTGTGAAGTCAGGCAATATATCCGGAAACCTCACCTGGGAAAAGATACAAAAGCTAAACGACATAGGCATGATATGGGATGTCACGGACTCAAGCTGGCAGGAGGTACTTGAAGAACTGAAATGCTACCGCAATACCTACGGCAATCTAGACATCAAGGCCAAATACGTGTCGCCTACAGGCTTTAGGCTCGGCTCATGGATCAACAACATGCGCTTCAAGGTGAAAAAGTACGGCATAGAGCAGGCACTCACCGATGAGCATAGAAAAGCACTTGAGGAGCTTGGCATGATATGGGACCACAACAAGCAGAAGTGGGAAGAGTACTACAGCGCAGCCAAGGCCTACTACAAGGAGCATGGAAACCTCGAAGTACCTGCAAAGTACGTCACAGCAGACGGCATACCACTTGGACGGTGGCTGTCAAACCAGACCAATAGCCACTTAATGACAAACGAGCAGCTAAAGCGCCTGCAGAGCATAGGCTACAGGTCAGAAAGCAAGACTGCCATACAGTGGAACAGGAAATTTGAGCTTGCAAAAACATATTACGAGAAAAACGGCAATCTGGACGTGCCGGTATCATATTCCACAGACGGAGTGAAGCTGGGACGCTGGATATCAAATATCAGATGCAAAAGAAAAAACCCGAACGCCAGCGGCATGGTGCTCGACACAGAGCGCATAGCAAGGCTCGACAGTATAGGGATGAACTGGAAATAGGGTAATCAGGAAATACAGGGAGACATAGAAAAAATGTACAGAAAGAAAGGAAGAGGCTGGACCAAGCATATAGATTTTATGCTCTTAGATGTCCTGTGCATGCAGATAGCATTCATAGTTTCATACATATGGCGCTTTGGACCTGGCAATCCATACACAGATAAGGACTACAGGATATTGGCAGCAGCATTTCTGCTCATAGATTTTTTCGTGGAAATAGTATCCGATGCCTTCAAAAATGTATTGAAGCGCGGCTATCTCGATGAGCTCATAGCTACATGTAAGCATGTGGTGCTTGTAGAAATATTAACAACCTTCTTCCTGTTTACCACACAGATGGGTGAGATATATTCGCGGGCGTCATATTACATTATGATTCCGGTCTATGTGCTAATAGCGTATATAGGCAGGGTAGTACTAAAGAAAATCATTAAAAAAAGAAGCTTTGCCACATCCAAAAAATCACTCTTAGTCGTAGCGCCGGAAAAGCTCCTTCGGGAGACACTTCACGGACTAAAGGAAAAGAGCTTTGGATATACACAGATTGTGGCAGCGGCAACAGATGCAGACCTGAAGGGCGAAACAATATGCGAGATACCAATCGTTACAAACCATGACGGGATAGTGGACTACGCCTGTGAGGAATGGGTGGATGAGGTACTTATTCCGCCATGCACAGAAAGTGAATATCCCGATGATATGGTAGCAAGCTTTATAGAGATGGGTATAGCAGTACATAGAGGCATCGCAAAAAACAAAGCCATGTCAGGCAATTTCAATCAGATAGAGAAAATAGGTGACTACATGGTCATCACCGCAAGTATGAACTATGCAAGCACATCACAGCTTGTTGCAAAAAGAGCAATGGACATACTCGGTGGAATGGTTGGATGTCTCATCACATTGCTTGTAACCATATTCGTTGCTCCGGCAATCTATATCGCATCGCCGGGACCGATTTTCTTCTCACAGGAGCGAATCGGCAGAAACGGAAGAAAATTCAAGATGTACAAATTCAGAAGCATGTACATGGATGCCGAGGAGCGAAAGAAGGAGCTCATGGCACAGAACAAGGTGAGTGACGGAATGATGTTCAAGATGGACTTCGACCCGAGAATCATAGGCAATAAGATACTGCCGGATGGAACAAAGAAAACAGGCATAGGACAGTTTATCAGGAAGACGTCAATTGATGAGCTGCCGCAGTTTTGGAACATCCTTAAAGGAGATATGAGTCTGGTGGGAACACGACCACCGACACTCGATGAGTGGAAGAAGTATGAACCACACCATAGAGCCAGAATGTCATTCAGACCGGGGCTGACAGGTCTTTGGCAAGTAAGTGGCAGAAGCAATATTACAGACTTTGAGGAAGTGGTGAAGTTGGATACACAGTATATCAATGAGTGGAGTGTGAAAAATGATTTGAGGATTATTTTTCAAACAGCCATTTCAATAATGAAGAAAGATGGAGCAATGTAACGGTGAAAAAAAAAGCTAATAAGAAAAATATGAAAATATGTCTTGTGGGTTCATCAGGTGGACATCTTACACATTTGTATATGCTCAAGCCATTTTGGAAAGATGAAGACAGATTTTGGGTAACTTTTGACAAAGAAGATGCACGTAGCGTTCTTGAAGGTGAGAAGATGTATCCGTGCTATTATCCGACAAACAGAAGTTTGAAGGCCTTGATAAAAAATACAAAAATAGCTTGGAAGGTCTTAAGAAAAGAAAAACCTGATGTGATTATCTCAAGTGGTGCGGCTGTAGCTGTTCCTTTTTTCTACTTGGGGAAATTATTCGGATCGAAACTGGTTTATATAGAAGTGTTTGATCGTATAGACAAACCTACAGTGACAGGGAAAATGGTATATCCAATAGTTGATAAATTTATAGTGCAATGGGAAGAACAAAAACAGGTTTATCCGAAAGCTATTAATTTGGGGAGTATCTTTTAGAGGAAAGAATAATGATTTTTGTAACAGTTGGAACACATGAGCAGCCTTTTAACAGGTTACTCAAGAAAATAGATGAACTAAAAAAAGATGGCATAATTCATGAAGATGTAATTATGCAGACAGGCTTCAGTACATATGAACCTAAATATTGTGAGTGGAGTAAGCTCATTCCTTATCAGCAGATGATAAAGAATGTTGAGGATGCAAGAATTGTCATCACACATGGAGGCCCGGCCAGTTTTATTATGCCTCTTCAGATTGGAAAGGTGCCAATTGTGGTTCCGAGACAACGCAAATTTGATGAGCATGTGAATGATCATCAGGTGGAATTCGCAAGGAATGTTGCTGAGAGAATGGGGAACATTATTCTGGTGGAAGATATTGAAGATCTTAAGAGTATTATAGAAAATTATGATTCCGTAAAGTATAACATTGATATTAGTATGAAAAGTAATAATACTAATTTTTGCAAAAAAATTAACAAGATAGTATATGAAATATTGAAGGAGAAGGATTAGTATGATTTCGGTGATAGTGCCGGTTTACAATTGTGAAAAGTATTTGGATAAAAGTATACAGTCTTTAATAAATCAAACTATTTTTGATGATTTGGAGATAATATTTGTTGACGATGGCTCGTATGATAGAAGCTCAGATATTATAAAGCTATATATTGAAAAATATCCAAATTTAACATTGATTTGTCAAAAAAATAAAGGTGTTTCTGCTGCCAGAAATAGAGGAATAGGGGAAGCTCATGGTGATTATGTCACTTTTTTTGATGCCGATGATTTAGCTGAGAGTACATTATATGAAAGGCTATTATTTTTAATTACAGAGAACTGTGCAGATTTGAGTTGTGTAAATTATTTGAAATGTTTTCCAGATGGAGTCGAAAAAATTCAAAAAAGAAATACACAAGAAATTCTATATGGAGATGAAATAATAAAGTCATTTTTTTCATCAAATGTATTATGTAATAATACAATTGATAAATTATTTAAATTATCAATTGTTGAACAAATCAAATTCCCAGAGGGATATGCAATTGGTGAAGACATGTTTTTTGTATTTGAATATTTGATGAAATGTAAAAAAATTGCTATAGATACAACGCAATGTTTGTATAAATATTGTATTCGAGATAATTCTGCAATGAAATCAGATTTTAATAAGAAATATTTTGATGCTATTGATTTATCAAAAAAAATGATTGACATGTTTCAAATTGGAAGCAAACTTTATAATTTAGCGGAGGCAAATTGGATTCATGAAATATGTAAAATGTTAGCATTATATTATAAATGTGAAGAAAATCAATATAACGATGAGATTATGTCATACTATAGATTACTGAGAGATTATCCTATAAATAAAGCCATAAAGTATTTAGATAAGAAACATTTTTTTGCATTATTTATTATGAGAATTTCGCCTAAGTTATATGTCAAACTATATGAAATATTGCATGTTGGATAATTGTATATAGTACACAGGATGAAACAGAAAGTTTATTATATGGAGTTCAATTAGAAATGAATTATTTATAATATGTGAGAACAATATTAAAAGAATAATTATTATTTACTGAAAGTGTTGTAGAATAATGAATTTTAAAATATATAAAACAGACTTAATTAATAAAATTATGATATTTCAACTGGCATGGATATTGTTTTATGGATTAGTGTATTCATATTATCCTAGCATTGCTGTGTTTACATATATTCCGGATATACTCAATATTATTTTGATAATTTGTTCTTTTGAAAGAACTAAATATGGAATAAAGATTAGATACTTAGGAATAGCCCTGTTTGTTGGATATGCATTTCTCTCTATTCTATGGGGGGACATGAATATGTATTTTATAGTAGCTTCTTTTAGACGTTATGTTACTGCAATGATCATTTATTTTGTGTCAACTGAATATATAACAGAGAAGTACCTTAATAAAGGAATAAATTTATTTTTATTTGCTCTTGGAATTGATGTTTTTGCTACAGGGTATCAAAATTTAGTATTAAAACTACACCCAGATTTTTGCAATGGAATATTTGGAACATATGGTTACAATAATGCTATGCAAGGAATGTTTTGTAGTATTATAAGTGCGATAGCTATGGTTTATTATATAGATAAAAAGTGGTCAAAATTTAAAATGATATATGCGCTAGGAACTTCGTGCGTAATATGTGCTTTTTCAGAAATTAAGGCGTTCTATATATTAATAATTACGCTATTTGTTATTGTATTTCTATTTAGATGTAATAATAGTAAATTAAGAAAAAAAATTAGTAGTTTCATTATTATAGGCGTTTTACTTTTATATATTGCATATAAAATATTAGAAATGGTATTTCCAGAAAATCTAGCAACATTTTTTGATTTATCGCATTATATGTTATATGAAAAATATGGAGCTCATGGAGGCGCAGGAAGGCTTAACTCTATACAATATATATATAATGATGTATTTAAAAAAAATATTTTTGAAACATTGATTGGACAAGGATTGGGAAGTGTGGAAAATGAATTTGTTTACACGATAGGAAAGTTGTTTGTTTCTTTTGGTGTTATAGGCGTAATGTTATTATTGGGATGGGTATTATATTTGTTTTTTAAATGTATGAAAAAAGCAAAAGAAAGTTCAGAAAATTTGATAGAGGTGGTTATATTAGTGATGATAGTTATTTCTTCATTTTTATGGAATTCGTTATTTACACAAATGACTTATATAATTTTTTGGCTTCTTGGAATAAATAATATTAATTTAAGTGTGATGCAAGCAAAAGGAAATGGAGAATTAAAATGAAAAAAAATATTAAAATAATAGCCAATTATCTTCCTCAATATCATGAAATTCCGGAGAATAACAAATGGTGGGGGAAAGGGTTTACGGACTGGATAGCTGTAAAAAATGCCACTCCATTATATGAAGGACATAGACAACCACGTATTCCATACAATGATTTTTACTATGATCTTTCAGAGGTTAAGAATATAAAATGGCAAGCTGATTTAGCAAAAAAAAATGGAATATATGGTTTTGGAATTTATCATTATTGGTTTTCTTCAGATATGCAATTGTTGCAAAAGCCTGCAGAATTGATTTTAAATAATAAAGATATTGACATTAATTTCATGTTTATTTGGGATAATTTTTCATGGAAAAGGACATGGAGCAAATTAGCTAATGGAGCGTCATATGCACCAGAGTTTGATGATAAAAATGAAGAGGATAAAAATGGAGATGGAATTCTTGCAGAATTAAAATATGGAGAACAGTCAGAGTGGAAAATTCACTTTGAATATCTCCTACAATTTTTTAAAGATAATAGATATATAAAAATCGATAATAAACCTGTATTTTCTTTTTATCAAGCACGAAATAATTTTCCTGTTATAGAGAAAATGGTTGACTATTGGGATTCACTAGCTAGAAAAGCTGGATTTAATGGAATAATGTGTTTAAGTAAGGATATTCTATATCCTGTTAAATTGGAAAGAAGAATGAAATATAGTCCATTTCAAATGACAACACCATTTTTATTTTTGAAATATAAGCTTAAATCAAAAATGTGTTTGAAGAAGGGAACACCGGGAATATGGGAATATGATGAGGTGTGGAAAGATATTATTAAGGAAGCAAAAATGTCTTCTAAAGATACCTATTTGTGTGGCTTCGTTGATTATGATGATTCACCACGTAGAGGAAAAAGAGCCAGAATTGTTAAAGGGGGAAATCCACAAAAGTTTGAATATTATATGAGAGAACTTGTGAACATTTCATTAAAACAAAATAAAGAATTTATATTTCTTATGGCATGGAATGAATGGGGAGAGGGCTCGTATCTTGAACCAGATACAGAATATAAATATGGCTATCTTGAAGCAATTAAAAAAATTACTGGTGAAATAGATGATTAGGAAAATGATAAAAAACACATTTTTATTTAAAGGATATTTAGCGTTTAAGCTTCATAGATTTCAAATTAAATGGAAAAAAAAGAATAAAGATAATTATACAGTACCCCAAAATATATTTGAGGCTGAGTTGGTTGAAGTTGGAAAAGCATCATATGGAGATCTTAATATAATTTCATTTGCTAATAATGCAAAATTGATTATTGGAACATTTGTATCTATTGCACAAGAAGTATCGTTCATTTTAGATGCAGAACATTATACAAATCATTTATCGACTTATCCATTTAAGGTTAAATATTTAGGCATAGAAAAACAAGAAGCATTTAGTAAAGGAAATATAGTTGTTGAAGATGATGTTTGGATAGGTTATCGGTCAACAATTATGTCTGGTGTACATATTGGAAAGGGTGCTATTATTGCAGCGGGAAGTTTAGTTACAAAAGATGTACCCGCATATGCAATTGTTGGAGGAGTACCGGCAAAAGTTATTAAATATAGGTTTGATAACAGTATTTGCAATATTTTAAAGAAAATAGATTTGAGTAAATTGAATAAAGTATTCGTAGAACAAAATTTAGAAGTTCTTTATAAGCAGATTGAAAATAAGCAGATGGCATCTGAAATTAGTAATTTATTTAATTAAGAGAGCTTGTAAATAATTAGATTGTATAATATTTTATTATGACATTGACAAATTTTAGATAGAGGTGAAAAATGAAAAGAATTCGATTTTTAACTTTACATCCAGCAGGAACAGATGTGGATCTGACAAAGGACGAAGGGCAAATTCCATATACTTTATGTTCCAATTATCCCATAGATGCTAAAATAGTGTCATGTCATATAAATAATGAAACCGCTAATTTAAATGCTGTTCCAGGGCTGATAGTTGAACATATTCCTTATATTATAAATAATGCAGTATCGGGATTGTTATATTTGATTTTAAATTCAAAAAAAATTGATTGGTTAAACATTTATTTTGCAGGTAGACAGGCTTATATTTGGACTAAAGTATTTAAAAAGTTAAATCATAAGGGCAAAGTGTATCTTAAGTTAGATATGGATTTCAGAAGTAGTGATTTATACGATAAAAATAAAAGGGAAAAAAATATATTTTCAAAATGTACTGAAGCTGTGGATTTGGTGTCTGTAGAAAGCGAAGCGTTAAAAAATAGAATTCAAAAATATACATCAAAGGAAATCATTGTTATTGGTAATGGAATTTCAAAACCTAAATTTTATACAAATATTAAACAACCAAGGGAAAATACTTTCTTGACTGTTGCACGATTAGGAACAAAACAAAAGGCTACAGATATTCTTTTACAGGGATTTGCGAAAACAGCCGATATGCATAATTGGAACTTGAAATTAATAGGAACAATTGACGATAATTTTAGAAAGTATATTACTTCTTTTTTTGTACAATATCCAAATTTGAAAGAACGTATCCAATTTTTAGGACCAATAAATGATAGAGAGCGTCTATACAATGAGTATTGTAAAGCAAAAGTTTTTGTTCTCCCATCTAGATGGGAGAGCTATGGGATTTCATGTGCGGAGGCGGTAAGTTGTGGTTGTCGTTTGATATTAACCAATACGATACCACCTGCAAAAGAAATGACTAATGGAGAAAAATTTGGGGAAATTATAGAAGTGAATAGTGTTGAGGCTTTGGGAGAAGCGCTGTTAAAAGAATCGAGTTTACAGGTTACATATGATGATATAGATGAAATGGTAAATTATGCAAATATACGGTTTTCCTGGGATGAAATATGCGGAAAAATATATAAGAACATGAAAAGTGAGGAGAGTTTATGAAGACAAAAGAAAAACTTAAACAAATTAAATATAGAATTGAGTCACTTTTTTTTATAATTCAAAGGACGTTATTGTCATCTTTTTATAAAATTAAATTTCCTATAAATAAAGAGGTACATTGTGATTCCCATGTTAAAATGGGAAGAGGAACTTGGATTGGAATGAATGCAACTATATTGGGTGGAACGCATATAGGAAAAAATGTTGTAATAGCTGCTCATAGTGTTGTAAAGGGAAATTTTCCAGATTATTGTGTTTGTGGAGGGGTTCCAGCACATATTATACGACAATATAATATAAAAACAGGTAAATGGGAAAAGCCATATAATAAATAATAGTTTCAGATAGGATGATTTTATGATTAAAGTAGGAATCGAAGTTCCAGATCAGAATTTTTCTGGTATTGATTTAAGCCAACCAGAACTTGGAAACCCTGGTGTGGGTGGTTCAGAATATTTATTTACTTTACTTGCAAGTCAATTAATTAAAAATGGTCTTGATGTGATAGTTTATCATTATAGTAGTAATAGCTTACCAATAGGTTTACATGATTCTGTTTTAGGCGATAGTGAATCAATGATAAGTAAAGCAGAAGCTGATGGTGTTGATATATTAATACATCAAGTGGGAAAAACTAAGAACTGGTATAATAGATTGGGGAATTCGAAAATTTGTTCTGTGGCTTGGGCGCATGTATATTTGGATTATTATGAATTACAAATATTAAGAAAAAATCAAAATGTGAAAAGAGTCGTTTTTGTTGGAAAGGAAGAGTACGATTCGTATATTGATGATGATATTATTAGTAAAAGTACATATATATATAATATGGTTCCAATTAAGGAAAAAGTTTGTAATCGAATAATAGATGTTCCAATTGTTACATATGTGGGTTCTTTGGTTCCAGCCAAAGGATTTCATAGGTTAGCACAGATATGGCCTGAAGTAATTAGTAAAGTTCCTAATGCGGAGTTATATGTTATAGGTAATGGTAAAGTATATGACAGAAATGCTAAACTTGGTAAATATGGAATTTCTCAAAGTGATTATGAAAATCAATTTATGAAGTATCTTACTGATGATGAGGGGAAAATTTTACAGTCAGTTCATTTTTGTGGAATAGTTGGAAAAGAAAAAAGAGATATTTTTAAAAAAACTTGTGTAGGGATTGTTAATCCCACGGCATTAACAGAAACATTCTGTTTGAGTGCTGTGGAAATGGAGTATTCTTATGTTCCAGTTGTGACAAGGAAAAAATGGGGATTGTTGGATACGGTGAAAAATAAAAAAACAGGTTTTTTATTTAATACTAAAGGACAATTTCTTAAAAAAGTTGTTTTATTGTTAAAAAATGAAAAGTTAAACAATAAAATGGGAGAAAATGGACATGCATTTGTAAAGGAATCATTTGCGATTGAAAATATAATACCAGAGTGGCTGATATTGTTAGAAAATATTGAAAACAATAAAGCACCCAAATACCTTGGAATTCAAGGAAATTGGACTAATGATTGGAAATGGTTAAAATGTTGTTTGCGGTTTTTGAGATTTGACTTGGGATTAAAGAAAATGTTTTCTTTTTATGATATTAAAAATAAACTAAAAACTATTCTAAAAAATGATTATAAAAATAAATAGGAAGGAAGTGTGTAAGTTGAATTTAAGGTATAAAAATTTGGCTAAAAATTCTATGATATTTTTGATTGCCAATTTCGGAAGCAAGTTTTTGTCATTTATTTTGGTGCCATTTTATACACACGTTCTCAACACCGGAGAATATGGAACCGTTGATACTCTTGTGTCAACGGTGTCGCTGTTTTCTCCAATAGCGACTTTGGGAATAGGTGATGTTATAATCATGTTTTTATCAAAAAAAGAATACGATGCAAAAAAAATTTTTACAAACGCTACGCTATTAATTTTGATTGGTAATTTTTTAGTCTCATTTATATATCCTTTATTTTTTATTTTTAATATATTTAGAGAGTTTATATTATATTTTATATTGTTAGTTATAATATCTTCAATATATGGTGTATTACAGATGTATATAAGGGGAATAGGAAAGGTTGCAGCATGTGCTGCTTCAGGAGTTATATATACGTTTACATTGGCTGTTTCAAATATTATTCTATTGCTTTATTTTAAACAAGGAATATCAGGGTATTTGATATCAGCGGTTCTAGCATATTTATTGCCATCTCTTTATTTGTTGGTTATTGCGACTGATAAATGTTTTAAGTATTCATTTATTGATATAAATTTAATTAAACAGATTTTAAAATTAAGTATTCCGTTAATGCCTACTGCAATATTATGGGTTCTAATGAATTTATCTGATAAATATGCTATTCTTTGGTTTGTTGGAGCATCTGGAAATGGAATATATGCTGTTGCACACAAAATTCCAACAATAATAAGTGTTGTTTATGGGATATTTCAACAAGCGTGGCAGTTGACAACATTTGAATTGGAGACCAAAGAAGAAAGGTCACGTACATATACAAATGTATTTGAATTGTTAACAGGAATTTTATTTATTTTAGGAGGGGGGCTTATTCTTTTAAACAGAGTATACATTACTTATGGCTGTAATGAAAATTATTTGGAAGCGTGGAAGATTAGCCCAATATTGATGTATAGTTCTATACTTAATTGTGTATCAGGATTATTAGGATCCAATTATTTGATTATGCACGACACTAAATCTGCATTAAAAGTTACAGCTGTAGGGGCGATCATTAATACTATACTAAATTTTATCTTAGTTCCAATATATGGGTTGTATGGAGCTGCATTAGCTACTATTGTAGGATATTTATATATGATAGTAAAGAAATATTTTGATACATCTAATTTTACACCATTAAGAATAAAAATAAATAGATTTATATTTACAAATATTATTTTTATTTGTATGTTTTTTTCAGCTTTTTTGGAAAGTCAGTTATTGTTCTATAGTGTAAATTCTTTGTTAGTTATATTGATTGTAATATTGTACAATGAACAATTAAAGAAAATGGTTTATACGATAAAGAATATGCTATTTAAAAAGAAAGTGAATTAAATATGAAAATTTGTATTATTACTATGATTAGCGATAACTATGGAAATCGTTTACAAAATTATGCACTTCAAGAAGTTTTGAAGGATTTAGGACATGTGGTAGAAACAATTCATAATCCATGGAGAAAAAAATATAACATTAGTTTAGAAAAATGTAAATTTATAATAAAAAAAATAATATTTTATATAACAAAAAGACCTAAGCGTTTTAAAAGAAAATTGAATTTTGAGAAATTTAATGATGAAAACATTTGCTTTTCAAGGTATTGGATAAATAAAAAAAGAGATAGGATAAAAGCAAATAAGTTTTATGATTTGTTTGTATGTGGAAGCGATCAAATTTGGAATTCAGAAGCCGAGGAAATTGATGGTAAATATTTTGCTGATTTTGCAGATAGAAAAAAAAGAGTTTCATATGCTGCATCGTTTGGAATAGAATACGTAGTTGATGAAAGAAAAAAAGAATTTAAAAAATATCTTTCAGAAATGGAAAAAATATCGGTTCGTGAACAGACAGGTAGCGAGGTAGTAGAGGCATTGATAAATCAAAGACCTGAATGTCACATAGATCCAACATTACTTTTATCAAAAAATAAATGGGATTTCATAGCTGATAAGTTCAAGAAACCATGTGAAAAATATCTTTTTTGTTATTTCTTAGGTAAACCGACAGATCATATTTTGAATATTTTAAATGAATATAAAAAGAAAAATGAAAAAGTAAATATATTATCTATATGGGATCGTGATGATGGAACACATAATAATGTTGGACCTGGTGAGTTTTTAGGGTTAATCAAAAATGCAGAATTAATTTTAACAGATTCTTTTCATGGAACTGTATTCTCGATTATTTATCATAAGCCTTTTTATACTTTTTCAAGAACTGGAGTAAAAGAAAGTATGGATACGAGAGTAGTTTCTTTATTAAAATTATTAGAATTAACAGATAGATTTGAGCCTGAAAATATTACATTGGATGGAGTTGAACAAATAGATTTTGGAAAATCAAAAATTATATTAGATAGAGAGAAAAAAAGAGCAATTGAATATATAGAGGGAATCAGTAAATAACTAATGGTTGTTTATAGAGGCATAAGTTTGCATGGATTGTAGTGTAATATTATTTGTAAGGATTTAATTATTGAGAAAGTCGGGGACAAAGTTACTTGTTAGATAATATATTAAAAGAAGATTGTTGTGGATGCTCTGCGTGCGCACAAGCATGTCCAAATTCATGTATAAATATGATTTTGGACGAAGAAGGATTTTGGTATCCTATAATAGATAAAAAAAAATGTATTAATTGTAAAAAGTGTGAAAATGTATGCCCTACTAAAAAAAATAGTATAAATAGTAATGAAAGAAAAGGGGCAGTTTACATATCATATGCATTGGATGATGGAATTAGACTTCAAAGTTCATCAGGAGGGATGTTTAGATTAATTGCTGAAGAGGCAATAAAAAATTCTATGATAGTATATGGGGCTGCATTTGATAGTTTATTTGAGGTTCATCATATTGCTGTTGATAAAATTGAAGATATTAGGCAGTTGCAAGGTAGTAAATATATACAAAGCAAAATAGATGATGCATATAATGATATTAAAAAAAATTTAAAAAATGGAAAAAAAGTTTTATTTGCCGGTACACCATGTCAAGTAGCAGGATTAAAATCCTTTTTGCAACAAGATTATGAACATCTTATTACAATAGGAATTTTATGCCATGGAGTACCATCATTAAAGATATGGAGAAAATATATTGAAGAGCAGAAGCATAATTTTAAAAGTGAAATACAGGAAATATCATTTCGCAACAAGCAAAATGGATGGAAATCTTATTCGGTATACATAAAATTTTGTGATGGTTCTGTTTATAATCGTTTCTTTGCGGACGATTTATTTATGCAATTGTTTTTATCGAATATTTGCCTTAGACCATCTTGTTACAATTGCCATTTTAAGGATGTTTGGAATATGGCAGATATTGTACTGGGAGATTGTTGGGGAGTAGAAAATCATTCTCCTGAAATGGATGATAATAAAGGAACTTCGGTTGTATTTGTAAATTCGACAAAGGGAGAAAATTTATGGAAGCCGGCAAGTAGTAAAATGGCTTTAAAAGTAACTAACTTTAATGAGGTTTTCTCAGAAACATCTGAAGTAATAAAGTCTGCATGGAGGCATCCAAATAGGCGTAGGTTGTTTAAATTAATAGAAAATAGAGATTTGAAGCAATTAAAATTATTGATATCAATATCTCCTATAAAAAGATATTTAAATAAACTGATAAAAATTTTTGGTGGAGTAAAATAGAAATGATAGAAATTAATGAAGGAATTAAAAATATGCGTTATAATAAATTAAGAGTGGTAGTTATACTCTGTGTGTGTTGCATTGGATTATTATCTAGCTCGTATGTATTGGCAGATAATTTATCTAATGCTCAAATTTTAATACAACCACAGGATGTTAGGGGAAAACTAGGAGAGAAGTTAACACTAAGTGTAAAAACTGAGGGTGCTATAGCCTATCAGTGGCAGTATAGCACAGATGGAAAGAACTATAATGCATGGAGTTGGGTTGAAGGATATGACCAAGCCAGCATGAAGTTTGAACTTACAGAGGGAAGAGTAGGAATGAAATTCCGCTGTAAGATAACAGGGGAAGATGGAAATACAGTGTATACAAACATTGTAACAGCATATAAAAAACAGGCTGCTAGAATAATAACACAGCCACAGGATGTAAAGGGAAAACTAGGAGAGCAGTTAATGCTAAGTGTAAAAACCGAGGATGCTATAGCTTATCAGTGGCAGTACAGCACAGACGGAAAGAACTATAATGCATGGAGTTGGGCTGAAGGATATGACCAAGCCAGCATGAAGTTTGAACTTACAGAGGGAAGAGTAGGAATGAAATTCCGCTGTAAGATAACAGGGGAAGATGGAAATACAGTGTATACAAACATTGTAACAGCATATAAAAAACAGGCTGCTAGAATAATAACACAGCCGCAGGATGTGAAGGGAAAACTAGGAGAGCAGTTAACATTAGGTGTAAAAACCGAGGGTGCTATAGCCTATCAGTGGCAGTATAGCACAGACGGAAAGAATTTCTATGCATGGAGTTGGGCAGCAGGATATGATAAAGCTCGTATGCAATTTGAACTTACAGAGGGAAGGATAGGTATGAAATTCCGCTGTAAGATAACCGGAGAAGATGGAAATACAGTGTATACAAATGTAGTAACTGCAGAAAAAAAGAATGAAATTATAATAAAAAATCAACCACAGGATGTTAAAGGAGGAATAGGAGAGAAATTAACACTAGATGTACAAGCCGATGGGGTAACATCATACCAGTGGCAGTATAGTACAGATGGAAAGAATTTCTATGCATGGAGTTGGGTTGCAGGATATGATAAAGCTCGTATGCAATTTGAACTTACAGAGGGAAGAGTTGGCATGAAATTTCGATGTAAGTTAACAGGAGAAGATGGAAAGATAATTTACACAAAAACAGTTAGTGCTTTACATATTAATTATGAAGAATGGGAAACACCTATATTATAGAGTGAGTTTTATAAAGTAGCAAAGAATACAATATCTGTTATCCTTAATTTTCAAAAATGAGTGTGTGGATGATGATTTCTAACTGAAGTACTTTCCAGATGTAGTTTTATAGAAGGTATGGAAGATTGGACAAAGCGTAGCAGCTGTCTGCGGGGGGGGACATCCTAAAGTAATTCATCATAGTTTAAATGCTTTTAAGATATTTTCACCAAGCGTTTCTAATGCAACTTTATATGGTGTCCTTACACCGAGGATTTCTCGCGGAGTGGAGTTGATGTGGTTTACGATGAGAGAGTGTGTAATATAAAGTGTGTAAGTTACCGGTAACAAAACTTACGCACTTTATTTTTTTCTAAAGTGTTTATGAATCCTTATCTTGTCCATCACCTGACCGTAAGCGCAAAATAATTCGACGGATTACAACAAGTTAATTATCAACACATAATAAGTATCAGGAAATGCTAGCATTTTACTCTAATTATTATGACGTAAAAGCTATGAGAGCATCAAGAGTACAAATGATCTGTTCAAAGCTTTTTGATGACAAATCTTTTGGAACAGCATCCAAGTGAAGACATGTCAGATGAACAGCTCGAGGCTTTGACTCCATGAAGCAAAGAAGTTCAAAATGTTTGCAAAAACTAAAATGTAGTAAAACGCTTGCATCTAGCAAAGATGATGCAAGCGTTAATTAAGATCTAGCGTTGGAATATTGAGCGTTTACAATTGAAGGTGTATTTTTATGGAGTTATATCATAAAATTTTTAAAATGAATCCAGATTTAACAGTTTATCTGGATAATCCGGAGCCGCTTGTAGCAGACTGTGATGAGATGTTAAATCATTTAACAGGTGCTAGAAGTATGGATGAGCTTCATGAGGAAAAGATAGCTGTTCTAAGAGATTTTTATTCGGTGTGTTCTTTTGATATTAAAGATGCTGATTTTCCTGAACCGATTGGACATTTTGATAGTGAGAATGAAAAAACGGCACTGATAAGGAAGAAGATATTATTACAAGATACAGTTCAGTATTTAGGAAGAGTTTATAAAAAATATCATATATTTTTATATAATAAGAATGGCACGTTACCTATCATACAATTAGATAATTGTATGATAGATTATAATGAAATTTATATAAGGGCTATGGAAGATTATGTGAATTCAATTATTAACAAAAAACGTCATGTTATAATAGCAAGTTTTGCTTTACCGTCATTGATAGAGCGTGGATTAGGAATGAATCTACAAAATAGAATGTTATTTAAAAGCATATACAGATTACTGAATATGCAAGAATTAAAAAGACCTCTTGATGATCAGGAGGATAAATATATCAAAATCTTTTTAAGTAATAAAGATAATAATGTGTTGTTTAATGCAAAAGAAAGTTATGTGATGGGGAAAATGTATGCCCTTTTTGTAAGTGAGGAAGTATTAGAACCATCAATGGATAATGAAATGATATTGACGGGTGTGGGTCATAATAAGGGAAGAAGATTAGACAGGACACTTGGAGCTTTAATTAAATCTGATTTTGCAAAAAAAGAAATTTTGTCAGAATATATGAAAATTATTGATATTATATTTTGTAAACTTAATATTAGAAATTGTATAATGCATGGATTAGGAGAAACATTTGATTATTTAAATATTGGTATTGTAGCCATTATGTTTCAGTTGTTGTGGGATGTTGCTGCTTGTGAAATATTCATTGATTAATATATCAGGATGAGATTACAGATTTTACACTCACGGTATAAGCTTTATAAGCAGTAACTTTAAATTGTATTTTACCTAGCAATCCGCTATACTAGTATTAAGTATAGCGGATTATTTTTTGGAGGCTTTTATGGCAAGTACTTTGAAGTTACCTGTTGGAATTGAAAATTTTGAGGAAATTCGTAAACTGGGTTTCTATTATATTGACAAGACAAGGCTTATTGAGCAGCTCTTACAGGGATGGGGAAAGGTTACTCTTTTTACCCGCCCTCGCCGTTTTGGTAAGACTCTCAATATGAGCATGCTAAAAAGCTTCTTTGAGATAGGCACAGATTAAGAATAAGCGCTATGATGAGGCTCTTCGGGATGAGGGCCGGTGTGATATTTTAGCCTATGGCATTGCTTTTTGCAGGAAGCGGTGCAGGGTGGCTGGTGAGAAGCTGTAAATTATTTTTTACTTTATACCAGAGGCTGGTATAGTTGATTATTTTGGAGGTATTTCTATGAAGCTTAAAACGGGACAAAAGTGTGCATTTGGATTTGGTGCATTTGGAAAAGATATTGTGTATATGCTTATTTCATCGTATTTGCTCTATTACTACAATGTAGTGCTTGGGATGAGCAGTGTGTTTATCGGCACGGTGATGATGGCGGCGAGGATTTTTGATGCATTCAATGACCCGGTGATGGGCATTATCGTAGCAAAGACGCGTACCAGGTGGGGCAGGTTTAGGCCTTGGATTTTTGCCGGCACGGTGCTCAATGCCGTGACCATCTATGCTTTATATGCTACTCCTGAGTCTATGGGGGATTCAGCACAGAGAGTGTGGCTTACCGTGTTTTACTTTGCATGGGGCATCACATATACGCTTATGGATATTCCGTTCTGGTCTATGATTCCTGCAATCACTGAGCCGGGCAGCGACAGGGAGCAGCTTACATCGCTTGCAAGGACATGCTCTGGCATTGGAGATGCTATTCCTACGGTGCTCACGATGACAGTGGTGCCGATTCTTGGTGCAGGAAGCTCTATGGCTGACTACAAGATTGGATTTAAGTGGTGGGCACTTATTATAGCGGTAGTATTTGTGATTTCTGAGCTTGTATGCGTGGTATGTGTGCCTGAAAGGCCGGTTGCCTGTGATGAGAAGCCGGGAAAGATATCCGATATGTTTAAAGCCTTATTTAAGAACGACCAGGCCATGACTGTTGTGGTCTCAATCATTCTCGTATATACATCACTCAATATCTGTGGTAACCTAGTGCTTTATTTCTTCCGGTTTGATGTGGGAAACGAGGGCGCATATTCTATATTTGCTGCAGTTGCTTTTGCAGCACAGGTGCTTGTCATGATGGTTATACCGCTGCTTCGCAAGAGATTCAGCAAAAGCCAGCTTTTTATATCAGGATTTATTATTCAGATATCAGGCTTTGCGGTGATACTTATCATGGCATTTGCAAAGCTCTACACGCCGCAGAGCTGGTACATACTCTGCCTGCCGGGTATTTTGATTTATCTTGGCTATGGTATGCTCAATGTTATCATGACTATATTTCTTTCAGATTCTGTTGATTATGGTGAGGTGATGAATGGCACGAGAGAGGAGTCGGTCATTTTCTCAATGCAGACATTTACGGTAAAGCTCGCATCCGGTGTAGCAGTATTTCTGGCTGGGCTGGTGGTTGACTGGATACATCTGGATACCGCGGCTGCGGTACAGACACAGGATACACTTGATGCTCTTCGCATGTGGATGACGATTCCGTCTGTTATATTGCTCATTGTGGGTATATTTGTATTTAAGAGATTTTATAAGCTGGATGATGCAAGGATGGAAGAAATTAAATCCAAGCTAAATTAAAAACTGCTGTCTGATTGATAAAAGAAGGTCGAAAATACAGTGAAAAAACGAATAATTAATTATAGACTTAAGATTGACAATCTGCTTGCCAATCCTGATAAGATATCAAAAGAAGAGTGGAAGAAAATACTGCAGGAGCACCTGACACAAATAGCCTTCTTCCAGCATGAGCGCCTCGTGCACCTCATAGTGACAGTAACCTTTGCCATACTCACCATGATGTCAATAATCGCATCCATCATGATAAGCAACCCAATGCTTCTTGTTCTTACACTGTTATTCTTAGTGCTGTTGGTGCCGTATATCATGCACTACTATACACTGGAAAATGAAGTGCAGAAGATGTATACCCAATATGATGAGATTTTGAAGCATCTGTCCTAGCTAGCAAGCATATAAGCGAGTGCAACGATCAACATATGCACATATAAAAGTAGAAAGTTATCAAAGACAGAACCCGGCGCAGCCGGGGCTTTTGCCCTTGACCGCATATACGAAGCTGCTTAGAGTCTGTAGAATTGCATACGAAAACCAACAACGCCCATGCATGAATGCATGGGCGAATTTTTTATTTCTTAAGCTTCTTCTGTGCCGTAGAAAGCATCAGCTTAATACGGTTCAGCTGGTTCACCTCAGAAGCACCCGGATCATAATCGATAGCCACGATATTGGCATCCGGATGATCATGTCTGATTTTCTTTATAACTCCCTTACCCACAATATGGTTCGGTAAGCATGCAAATGGCTGTGCACAGATGATGTTTGTGACGCCCTCATTGATGAGCTCAAGCATCTCACCTGTCAAGAACCAGCCCTCACCGGTCTGATTACCGCACGAAACGATAGGAGAAGCATACTCTGCGAGATCCTGCACGTGAGCGGTTGGCTCAAAATGCTTGCTCTTAGCCAGCACTTTTGGAAGAAGCATATACTGGCACATTGGAGTTAAATGATTATGTGAATTTGCTGTACAATAGTTGTTGGGCTAGAAAGTATAATATTCAGCTTCCAGGCATTAAGTGGGAAAAAATTAGCGATGGAATTCATAAGCGGATTGAGAAAATGACGCACTAATACAGAGGTTGTAGTAGCACCGGAAAACTCTTCAATTGCAAGTCTACTTTTTAATTCTTTGTATTTCAATTCTACAGGCCAGCGATAAAAGTATAGTTCTTGAAACATTGACTGGGTAATTGTCGAGTCAAACAGATTTGTTGCAAGATATTCCTTAGTTCCATTATCAAGAATGACTTCAATAACACGTATTTTAATATCCTTTGTGCCATTTTTTTCATCGCCTGGAAGAACAGTAATAATGTCACTAGAACATTTTAGTACGTCCTATATTATGATGAAATAGTGGCTTTATAATAATCTATAACATTTACAAATGGAATGACGATTTTTCCATTGTTAAAAATTGACGAAGAAAGAGATTCTATTTTGCCTCGAGCTATGCCAATAAGTGCAGATGCTCCATTTATAGCAACTAACTGTTTGAAGTCTTCCTCTGATATTTTACCTTTTGAAAGAAATGCTCCGGTAATGGTAAAATGTATATTACAATTATCATTATCAGATTGATTTATAATTATATCGAAGTCAATTGTCATTTGTGAAAATATTTCTCTTGTTTTTTCAATGTTTTGGAATTGAGGTTCATTTATAGTCATTCCAAAGCTGCGTTGGGCATCATTTTCTATATCGACAATGGTGTTGTCTACGGTAAGTTTTGCAACGGAAGCACCTAGTAATTCGATTCCTGTAGCTATTAAATTCAGTTCCATTATGCAATAGCCTCCTTATCTTTTATGTATTTAACCCAATTATTTTGCTTGTTATTTTGAGTGGATTCGCTATTCCATTTTAGAACAGTATAATTTTGCTTGCCAATAACGGGGGTTAAATCAAGTTGAAGATGCAGATTAAGCTTTTGACAAATTTCATTTAGAGTTTTTATTGTGAAATTGTATTCTCTGCTTTCCCAACGTGATACCATACCTTGTGATACATTCATATATGCTGCAAATTCTTTTTGTGTCATATTTAATTCTAGGCGGCGTCTTTCGATTTTTGCTGATATTTTTGCTAATTCTATAATTGATTTTGCTTCTGCTTCTGCGATTCCATCAGTAAGCCATGTTGTTTCCTGTGCGTTTGATATTTTGTCGTATATGCTCATGTTTCATTCCTCTGTTCTTCTATAGTATCTTTTATGTATGATTATACATTATTCTTGAAGCTGTTTGAGTCGATTTTTGGCAACTGAAATTGCATTTTGATAATCACTTTTGTTTTTCTCTAAAAATACCGTTAATAAAATTATTATCTTTCTATCTATAATGGTATAGATAATTCGTACATTTTTTCTTGAGTTCGGTCTATGTATACTATATAAATCTTTTTCGTTGGTTAATTTTTCAAATGCTGCTAAATCGATAGCTTTTTCTTTTTCTATATCTAATACTGCCAGATCAGCGAGTAATTTTTTTTGATATTCTGGATAGGGTTCAGAATTCTTCCATGGCTGATTTACAGCCTTTTTAAATTCTTTTTTAATAGCTGAAACAGCATAGACATCACTTATTCCCGAAATACTAATTTTTTCTAACTCCACATTTTATATTCTCCTCTCTCTAAAGATAACTATATTATATTACTTATAAGTAATATTTTCAATTGTTTATTGTAAGAAAATTACAAAATATGTAGATGCAGTGGTGGTGCCAGTGGTGGTGCCTGGCACCGTTAAATTTTTATATTCTTTATTGTGGCAATGAAATCAGCAGTTGCTGGACAGAAATGAGAGCTGAATTTGGACAAGATAAGGAATCATAAATATTGTATTTTACATGGCATTCCGCTATACTAGTATTAAGTATAGCGGATTATTTTTTTGGAGGCTTTTATGGCAAATACTTTGAAGTTACCGGTTGGAATTGAAAATTTTGAGGAAATTCGTAAACTGGGGTTCTATTATATTGACAAGACAAGGCTTATAGAACAGCTTTTACAGGGATGGGGAAAGGTGACTCTTTTTACACGTCCAAGGCGTTTTGGAAAGACACTCAATATGAGTATGCTTAGGAGCTTTTTTGAAATAGGAATGGACAAATCTTTGTTTGACGGCTTATATATTTCTGGCAACAAAGTACTTTGTGATGAGCATATGGGTAAGTATCCTGTCATATTTCTTTCATTCAAGGGTGTGGATGGTTTAGACTTTACTACGGCAAGACGTATGCTGTGTGCTATTTTAAAGGATGAGCTTGACAGACATTACTATTTGAAGACCAGTGATGTATTGACTGATGAGGATAGAATACTGTTTACAAAGATGCTTCATGGGCAGGATGACAATATTGAGGATAGTATACGAATGCTTTCAAAGCTGTTGTATAAGCACTATGGTCAGAAAGTAGTTATTCTCATAGATGAGTATGATGTGCCACTCGATAAAGCTTTTCAGAATGGCTACTACAAGGAGATGGTTTCTCTCATCAGGGGGCTTTTCGGGCAGGCGCTCAAGACCAATGAGTTTTTACAGTTTGCGGTGCTCACGGGCTGCCTTCGCGTGTCAAAGGAGAGCATTTTTACAGGGCTCAATAACTTTGAAATCAATTCTATTGTGGATATTGACCATGATGAGCAGTTTGGCTTTACTGATGATGAGGTCATGAAACTTCTTTCTGATTATGACAGGAGCGAGAGGTACCCGGACGTAAAGGAATGGTATGACGGTTATCATTTTGGTAATGCGGATATTTATTGTCCATGGGATGTGATAAATTTTGCCAAGAAGCTTGTTTCAGATCCGTCAGCCAGACCGAGTGCGTTCTGGATTAACAGCAGTGGCAATGATATGTTGAAGCGCTTTGTGGACAAGGCTGATCAGACCACGAGAGATGAGATTGAGAAGCTCGTGGCAGGTGGATTTGTGGAGAAGCAGCTTCGGCTTGATCTGACCTATGATGAGATTGACAATACGATTGACAATCTGTGGAGTGTGCTCTTTACTACAGGCTATCTCACCAAAATCGGAGAGGTCAAGGTGCCTGACAGTGAGAGCTATGCCTATAAGCTTGTGATTCCTAATAAAGAGGTGCGTGAGGTGTTTATTCTCCAAATTCAGGAGTGGTTCAAGGCTGTTGTTGCAAAAGATGATGATACTATGAAGCTTTTATCAAGGGCAATTCTGGATAAAGATGAGAAACAGATTGCCAGGCAGCTAAACATCGTGATGAGCCGCATGATAAGTATACTCGATACCAAGGCGCCTGATGCTATGAAGGAGAATTTCTATCATGGCTTACTTCTTGGTCTGCTTCGAGGCAGCAATCCGGACTGGCTTATCAAGTCGAATCGTGAGTCGGGAGATGGTTTTAGCGATATTTTAATCATGCCGGAGGATCCTGATGCGGGCATCGTTATAGAGGTGAAGTATGCTAAGGAGATGAAGGAACTTGACGCAGCGTGCGAGGCTGCGATAACGCAGATTAAGGACAAGCGCTATGATGAGGCTCTGCGGGATGAGGACCGGTGTGATATTTTAGCCTATGGCATTGCTTTTTGCAGGAAACGGTGCAGGGTGGTTGGAGAGAAATTTTAAATTGGCTGTAATCGTTGCTGGTCACACTGTTAGGTGTGAACAGTAACTATCTGGGATGTTGCATCCGGTAATGAAAAATATATTGCTTTCGTAGTCAAAGTATGTTACGATACTCCATGGTTACAAATTACAGTGACAGTTATTATATCATTTAAACAAAAGAAAGGTAGGAGAATAGTTATGAGCGACAACTTCAATATGTATGATCAGGCGAATCAGCAGGGCAATCCAAATATACCGCCTATGCCGCCGATGGAGGAAAAGAAGGGAATGTCAATTGCATCTATGGTGCTTGGTATTATCGGTCTGGTATTCTGGTGTATTCCAATCCTTGGCGGACCTATTGGTATTGTAGGACTTATCCTCGGTATCGTAGGCAGGAAAAATGGTGGAAAGGGCATGGCAACCGCTGGTATTGTTATGTCAATTATTACCATCGTACTTGCAGTTATCAATGCTATTGCTGGTGTTTATCTGCAGACATCAAATGTCTTGAACCAGTTATAATCACATAACAGGTGATATCTTTAATTGCATTTTATTTTTTAATCCGCTATGCCACCAGAGGTTGGTATAGCGGATTTTTAGATTCAATTATCATTGTATTAAAATAAAAAAGTACGTATTAGGAAAGGTGGAAAATAAAATGAAAAAACGAATAATTAATTATAGACTTAAGATTGACAATCTGCTTGACAATCCTGATAAGATATCAAAAGAAGAGTGGAAGAAAATACTGCAGGAGCACCTGACACAAATAGCCTTCTTCCAGCATGAGCGCCTCGTGCACCTCATAGTGACAGTAACCTTTGCCATACTCACCATGATGTCAATAATCGCATCCATCATGATAAGCAACCCAATGCTTCTTGTTCTTACACTGTTATTCTTAGTGCTGTTGGTGCCGTATATCATGCACTACTATACACTGGAAAATGAAGTGCAGAAGATGTATACCCAATATGATGAGATTTTGAAGCATCTGTCCTAGCTAGCAAGCATATAAGCGAGTGCAACGATCAACATATGCACATATAAAAGTAGAAAGTTATCAAAGACAGAACCCGGCGCAGCCGGGGCTTTTGCCCTTGACCGCATATACGAAGCTGCTTAGAGTCTGTAGAATTGCATACGAAAACCAACAACGCCCATGCATGAATGCATGGGCGAATTTTTTATTTCTTAAGCTTCTTCTGTGCCGTAGAAAGCATCAGCTTAATACGGTTCAGCTGGTTCACCTCAGAAGCACCCGGATCATAATCGATAGCCACGATATTGGCATCCGGATGATCATGTCTGATTTTCTTTATAACTCCCTTACCCACAATATGGTTCGGTAAGCATGCAAATGGCTGTGCACAGATGATGTTTGTGACGCCCTCATTGATGAGCTCAAGCATCTCACCTGTCAAGAACCAGCCCTCACCGGTCTGATTACCGCAAGAAACGATAGGAGAAGCATACTCTGCGAGATCCTGAACGTGAGCGGTTGGCTCAAAGTGCTTACTCTTAGCCAGCTCATCCCTTGCATCCTTTCTGAGCCACTCGAAGAAGGCGATAAGTCGGTTGTTCATAAACTTAGCTTTCTTTGAAGCTCCGAGATAGTCAGCCTTGAAATTCGTGTTGTAGCAGCAGTAGAGTAAGAAATCAGTCAGATCAGGCACTACAGCCTCGGCTCCTTCAGCTTCGAGCAGGTCAACCACATAGTTGTTTGCTGCAGGCAGGAATTTGACGAGAATCTCACCGACCACGCCGACACGCGGTTTAACCTCATCTGTCATAGGCAGATTGTCGAAATCCCTTATGATTTCGCGGCACATCTTTTTGTATTTCTTGTGAGAGAGCATCTTTGTGTTGCCGACAAAGTCGATGACTCTCTTTTTCCACTTCTCATGGAGTGCATTGGCACTTCCCGGTTCTTTCTCATAAGGACGTACCCTGTAGAGACAGCGCATAAAGATATCGCCAAACTCAAGTGCATACAGTCCGTGCTGGATGAGGCTTGGAGTAAACTTAAAGCCTGGGTTTTTCTCGAGACCAACCATGTTGATTGAGATAACAGGCACATCAGGATATCCGGCCTTTTCGAGGGCTCTACGGATAAATCCGATGTAGTTTGTCGCACGGCATCCGCCACCGGTCTGTGAGATGAGGATGGCTGTGTGTGTCATATCATAGTTGCCTGATTTGACGGCTGCCATAATCTGTCCCACGACAATGAGTGAAGGGTAGCAGGCGTCGTTGTTTACGAACTTAAGTCCCACGTCCACACATTCCCTTGCAGGGATATCCGGTATGACCATATTGTAACCGGCTGCCTTAAAGGCCGGCACGAGAAGGTCAAAGTGTATAGGTGACATCTGAGGGCAAATGATGGTGTAGTTGTCCTTTTTCATCTGCTCGGTGAATACAACACGCTCGTAGTTAGACGGCTTTAATTCACGCTTTTCATGCTTGGTTTCCTTGACTCTTATGGCGGCAAGGAGCGAGCGGATACGGATTCTTGCTGCGCCCAGGTTGTTTACCTCGTCGATCTTCAGGCAGGTGTATATCTTGCCTGAGCCTGTCAGTATATCGTTTACGCAGTCGGTTGTGACAGCATCGAGACCGCAGCCAAACGAGTTGAGCTGGATTAAGTCAAGGTCATCACGGGTCTTTACAAAGTTGGCTGCTGAGTACAGTCTGGTGTGGTACATCCACTGATCCATGACGATGAGAGGTCTCTCAAGCTCGCCCAGATGGGATACGGAGTCCTCTGTCAGCACACAGATGCCATAGCTTGTGATGAGCTCAGGGATACCGTGGTTGATTTCCGGGTCCACATGGTACGGACGGCCTGCGAGCACGATTCCGCGACGTCCGGTGTCCTCCATGTAGTCGAGCACTTCCTCGCCCTTTCGCTGTATCTCAAGCCTTGTCATTGCAAGCTCCTTCCAGCCTGCGGCTACTGCATCACGAATCTGTGACTCAGGCAGATTGAAATCGCCCTTTGAGAAGGTGGCTACGAGCTGCTGTGAGATAGTTTCCTCACTCTCAAATGACATAAACGGATTTATGAATTTAACCTCGCCTGATGTAATCTCGTCCACGTTGTTTTTGATATTCTCAGAGTATGATGTGACAATAGGACAGTTGTAGTGATTGTTTGCATCAGGAAACTCCTTGCGCTCATATGGCACTGCCGGGTAGAAAATAAAATCTACATTTTGTTTTATGAGCCAGCTTATATGACCATGTGTGAGCTTTGCAGGGTAGCACTCTGACTCACTTGGGATGGAGTCGATACCCATCTCATAAATCTTTCTGGTAGACTGCGGTGACAGTACTACAGAAAAGCCGAGACGTTTGAAAAATGTAGCCCAGAACGGATAGTTCTCGTACATATTCAAGGCTCTTGGGATGCCGACTGTACCGTGTGGAGCATCCTTTGGGTCAAGTGGCTCATAGTCAAATATACGCTTGTTCTTGTATTCAAAAAGATTTGGGATGTTATCCTTGTTCTTCTCCTTGCCCAGACCCTTTTCGCAGCGGTTTCCTGTGATGTACTGTCTGTTGTCGGAGAATTTGTTTATAGTCAGAAGACAGTGGTTTGTACAGCCCTGACAGCGTGCGAGCTTTGTGGTGTAGGTGAGCTCGTTTATCTGGTCGATTGTAAGCATTGTTGTCTTGTAATCAGCCTCATGGCGCTCGCGTGCGATGAGTGCGGCACCAAAGGCACCCATGATACCTGCGATATCAGGCCTTGTGGCATGTACACCTGCAATTTTTTCAAAGCTTCTAAGAACGGCATCATTGTAGAATGTACCTCCCTGGACTACAATATTTTCACCGAGGTCGCTTGCATCAGAAAGCTTGATAACCTTGAAAAGTGCATTCTTTATTACTGAGTAGGCAAGTCCTGCTGATATATCTGCGACAGATGCGCCCTCCTTCTGGGCCTGCTTTACCTTTGAGTTCATGAAAACCGTACATCTGGTTCCGAGGTCGATAGGGTTCTTTGCAAAAAGGGCTTCCTTTGCAAAATCCTGTACTGAGTAGTTTAAGGACTTTGCGAAGGTCTCAATAAATGAGCCGCAGCCCGAAGAGCAGGCCTCGTTGAGCTGTACTGAGTCGACTGTCTGGTTCTTTATCTTGATGCACTTCATGTCCTGTCCACCGATATCGAGGATACAGTCTACCTTTGGGTCGAAGAATGCTGCTGCGTAGTAGTGGGCTACAGTCTCAACTTCGCCGTCGTCCAATTTTAAAGCTGCCTTTAATAAAGCCTCTCCGTAGCCTGTAGAGCAGGAGTGTACGATGTGTGCATCCTCAGGAAGCTTTGCGTAAATCTCCTGGATAGAACGGATGGCTGTAGCGAGAGGGCTTCCGTTGTTGTTGCTGTAGAATGAGTATAAAAGGTCTCCGTCCTCGCTTACGAGAGCGATTTTGGTGGTGGTTGAGCCTGCATCTATTCCGAGATAGCAGTTGCCCTTGTATGTAGAAAGGTCACCGGTCTTTACGTGATTGTTGCCGTGACGCGTTGTAAATTCATCGTAATCAGCCTGATCCTTAAAAAGAGGCTCCATACGTGCCACCTCAAATTCCATCTTTATGCCGTTTGAGAGGCGGTCGATTAAGGATGAGAGTGTGGTGACAGAGTTGTCTTTATAGTTTAATGCAGAGCCTATTGCTGCAAACAGATGAGAGTTCTCAGGAACGATAGTGTGCTCGTCATCGAGATTTAAGGTTCTGATAAATGCTGATTTAAGTTCAGACAAAAAGTGCAGAGGACCGCCAAGGAAAGCAACATGTCCCTTGATTGGCTTACCGCAGGCGAGGCCACTGATGGTCTGGTTTACCACGGCCTGAAAGATTGAAGCGGATAAATCCTCGCGTGTGGCTCCTTCATTGATGAGAGGCTGGATATCTGTTTTGGCAAATACTCCACAGCGGGCTGCGATAGGGTAGATGGCCTTGTAGCTTTTTGCGTATTCATTTAGTCCTGTAGCGTCTGTCTGGATGAGAGAAGCCATCTGGTCGATAAATGAGCCTGTACCGCCGGCACATATGCCGTTCATACGCTGTTCCACGTTGCCGCCTTCGAAGTATATGATTTTGGCATCCTCGCCACCTAGCTCTATTGCCACATCGGTCTGTGGAGCATAGTGTGTGAGTGCGGTAGATACAGCTATAACCTCCTGTACGAATGGCACCTCAAGGTGCTTTGCAAGAGTGAGTCCGCCGGAGCCTGTTATCATAGGACAAACTGAAAGGTCACCTGTCTTGTCGTAGGCCTTTCTGATAAGGGACTCAAGTGTCTCCTGTATATTTGCAAAATGACGCTCATAATCGGAAAAGAGGATATTGTCATCGGCATCAAGAAGTGCAATCTTGACGGTTGTTGAGCCGATATCAATGCCCAACTTATGTAAGCTGTTATTTTCCATAGTGGTTCCTCCATAATGTATTACTTATATGTTTTTATATATCTTTCTTCTTATTAAAATATATAATTGTTCTATTATCAAAACAGAGATTATTATACGACAGATATCGACAAATTACAATGACTATAATTATAAAGAATTTGTGAATAATTCGCAGTCTCGTTGACAAAGTATGATTTAACTATCATAATAAATTTTGTAATAACCGCTGCCCTTTGCACTATAGTGTAAAAGGCAGCAATAATATGACAGGAGGATGCAGATACGTGGTTTTATTGCATCGTGATGTAACCACTGCTTGTCACATAATGGTGTGAGCAGCAGTGAAATGAACCATGTCTGCTAAAATGTATGAACTGGCTTAACAAACTAGAACAAAAATATGGAAGTAAAGCGATTCCGAATATCACTAGAATATTTATCGCTGCGAATCTGATAGGCAGTGTGCTGCTTTTGACAAAGGGAGATGTTGTCCTTTATTATCTGCAGTTTTCAGCTTCTGCTATTTTGCACGGACAGGTATGGCGTCTTATAAGCTGGATTTTTGTGCCGAGCGGCAGCATATCATTTTTACAGCTTTTATTTATATTCTGTCTGTGGACGCTTGGAGACAGCATGGAGTCATATCTTGGCTCTTTTAGGATGAATGTGTACTTTTTCGGAGGCTTTTTGCTGTATGATATAGTAGGAATGCTTGCATTTGCAGTGACACATGTATCCATCAATCTGACTATGTACTATATACTTATAGCTATGTATCTGATGCTTGGTCTTTTGATGCCGGAGGCAGAGGTGAGGCTTTACTTTGTGCTTCCTATAAAGATGAAGTGGATGGTGCTTGTTTACTTCGTGATGTTTGCATATGATGTGTATACCTATATGAGCTTTGGATGGCAGATTGGATTGGCATACGGCTCAGAAATCGTACTTGCACTTATAAATCTGTTGGTATTCATTTATGGCTGCAAGCACAGGCTCTCATTCAGACAGAATATGCACCAGAAGAGGAGAAAGGCACAGTTTAAGGCTCAGTTTTCCGAACCTCGCCCGGGAAGTGGCATCTCACGTCACAAGTGCTATATATGCGGCAGAACGGAATTGTCAAATCCTGAATTAACATTCAGATACTGCTCGAAGTGCACCGGCAACAAGGAATACTGTCAGGATCATCTGTTTACACATACGCACGTATAATATACATGTACTACTTTTTCTAATTCATTGACAAAGTAAACTGATGAATTTATAATGGACACAGTATTATTTTCGGAGGATCATTTATGGAGAACGAGGCAACAGTTTCGAAAAATTTTATTGAACAGATTATTGAGAAGGACTTGGCAGAGGGTCATTGCAAGACAGTAAAGACCAGATTCCCACCGGAGCCAAACGGTTATTTACATATCGGCCATGCAAAGTCTATTCTTTTAAACTATGGACTGGCAAAGAAGTATGACGGACAGTTCAATCTCAGGTTTGATGATACAAACCCTACCAAGGAGCGTCTGGAGTTTGTAGAGTCTATCGAGGCCGATGTTAAGTGGCTTGGTGCTGACTGGGCTGACAAGAAGTTTTTTGCATCCAATTATTTCGACAAGATGTATGAGTGTGCAGTAGGACTGATAAAGAAGGGAAAGGCATATGTATCTGATCTGACACCTGATGAGATAAGAGAGTATAGAGGTACACTCACAGAGGCCGGCAAGGAGGATCCATACTCAAAGAGAAGTGTTGAGGAAAACCTAGACCTTTTTGAACGAATGAAAAACGGTGAGTTTGAGGATGGCACAAAGGTACTTCGTGCGAGAATTGACATGAGCTCTTCAAACATCAATATGAGAGATCCGATTCTTTACCGTGTGGCTCATATGACACATCACAATACAGGTGATAAATGGTGTGTATATCCTATGTATGATTTTGCTCATCCTATAGAGGATGCTATTGAGGGCATCACACATTCTATATGTACTCTTGAGTTTGAAGACCACAGACCGCTGTATGACTGGGTGGTTATTGAATGTGGATTTAAGAATTCTCCTGAGGAGTCGCCAAAGCAGATTGAGTTTGCAAAGCTCTATCTGACTAATGTTGTAACAGGAAAGAGATATATCAAGCGTCTTGTGGAGGACGGCATCGTTGATGGCTGGGATGACCCAAGGCTTGTTTCTATAGCAGCGCTCAGACGCAGGGGCTTCACACCGGAGTCTATCCAGAATTTTGTTGATCTGTGTGGTATATCAAAGGCTAACAGCTCTGTTGACTACGCTATGCTTGAGTACTGTATCCGAGAGGATTTAAAGGCTAAGCGCCCTCGTATGATGGCTGTGCTTGATCCGGTCAAGGTGATTATCGACAATTACCCTGAAGGACAGGTTGAGTATCTTGAAGTGGACAATAACGTGGAGAATCCTGAGCTTGGAAAGAGAAAGGTTCCTTTCACCAGAGAGCTTTATGTGGAGAGAGATGACTTCATGGAGGAGCCACCGAAGAAGTATTTCCGTATGTTCCCTGGCAATGAGGTGCGTTTCATGAACGCTTATTTTGTGAAGTGCAATAGCTGCATAAAGGATGAAAACGGCAATGTTACAGAGATTCACTGTACATATGACCCGGCATCAAAGGGTGGCAACAGTCCTGATGGCAGAAAGGTCAAGGGAACTATCCACTGGGTTTCAGCCGAGTATGGAAAGCAGGTAACTGTACGTCTTTACGAGAATATCGTAAATGAGGAACTTGGAGTGTACAATGAGGACGGAAGCTTAAATCTTAATCCAAATTCACTCACAGTGCTTGATAACTGTGTAGTGGAGCCGGAGCTTATGAATGCCAAGGCTTATGACAGCTTCCAGTTTGTCAGAAATGGTTTCTTCTGCGCGGATTGCAAGGACTCAAAGGATGGACAGCCTGTATTTAACAGAATCGTCTCATTAAAGAGCTCATTCAAGCTTCCGACAGCTAAATAGTTTTTGACTAAAAATAAACAGAAGAGAAGAATAGAGGTAAAATATGGATTTAAAGTCAGGTATTGACAAATTCGGTTTAAATCCTGAAGACATAAATGATCTGTATGATGAGGATACAGCAGCTGCCACCGGGGATGCTCCGGTGGCAGCTGCTGTTCAGACAGAGGATGAAACGGATTTTGTTTTTGCAAAGAATATAACATGTCCGGTGTGTGATCAGAGTTTTCAAACACTGACGGTACGGACATCAAAGATCAGGTTTGCTGGCTCTGATGATGATTTCAGACCGGTTTACAAGGGAATTGATACAATAAAGTATGGTGTCACATCGTGTCCGCATTGTGGTTATAGTGCGATGAATGGCGACTTTGTACATGTATCGAGTACACAGATAAGGCTGCTTAAGGAGCAGGTTGCTGCCAAATTTAAGCCCGGCAGCAAGTCGGTGCCTTTGTTATATTCGTATGATGAGGCAATAGACAGATTTAAGCTGGCACTTTTTTCAGCGATTGTCAAAAGGGCTATGTATAGTGAAAAGGCATATATTTGTCTTAAGCTATCCTGGCTTTATCGCGGTTTAATCGAACAGCTTACGGCTGATGGTATCTCAACGGAAAGTGAAGAGCTTGTAAGTGCACAAAAGGCAGAAAAATATTATTATAAGCAGGCTCTTGATGGAATGACAAGAGCGGTTGCGACTGAGCATTTCCCTATATGTGGTATGAATCAGGATACGGTTGATTTGCTTTTGGCTCAGATGAATTATAAGCTTGACCATTGGGATGTGGCTTCAAAGCTCATTGCAAGGGTGCTTATATCAAAAAGTGCTTCTAGACACATTAAGGATAAGGCACTTGATTTGAAGAATGAAATTATTAAAAAAATAAGAGATGTGAAATAATTGCTGTTATTTCACATCTCTTTTTCTTTTATTTGTTGTAACAATTAATTATTTTTCTTGTTCTCAAGCTCAAGAAGCTTCATTGCACGAACCTTGAGTGGCAGACCAAACAGTGTGATGAAGCCGTCTGCATCATGGTGATCATATAAATCTCCTGTAGTAAAGCTTGCAAGAGACTCACTGTAGAGTGAATATGGTGAAGTAGTGCCGGCCTTGATGATATTGCCTTTATATAATTTGAATTTAACTTCTCCGGTTACATATTCCTGTGTTGACTCTACGAAAGCCTGGATTGCTTCACGAAGTGGTGTGAACCATTTTCCTTCGTATACTACCTGAGCGAGCTTGTTGCCCATTTCTTTTTTGACCTCCATTGTGGCACGGTCAAGGCAGAGCTCCTCGAGCTGGTCATGTGCCTCCATGAGGATTGTTCCACCGGGAGTCTCATATACACCACGTGATTTCATACCTACTACACGGTTCTCAACGATATCGATGATGCCGATGCCGTGCTTGCCACCGAGACGGTTGAGCTCTCTGATGATGTCTGCTACCTTCATTTTTTTGCCGTTGACAGATGTAGGAACACCCTTCTCAAATGTCATTGTAACATACTCACCCTCGTCAGGAGCATGCTCAGGTGTGACGCTTAATACGAGCAGATGGTCATAGTTTGGCTCCTGTGAAGGATCCTCAAGCTCAAGTCCCTCGTGGCTGATGTGCCAGAGGTTACGGTCACGGCTGTAGCTTGAATCTGTGCCGAACGGAAGGTCGATTCCGTGTGCCTTACAGTACTCGATCTCAGCCTCACGTGAATCCATTTTCCAGTTGTCCTGACGCCATGGAGCGATTACCTTGATATCAGGAGCGAGCGCCTTGATACCGAGCTCGAAACGGATCTGGTCGTTTCCTTTACCAGTTGCACCGTGGCAGATGGCTACAGCGCCTTCTTTTCTTGCAATCTCTACAAGCTTCTTTGCGATGCCCGGTCTTGCCATTGCTGTTCCAAGGAGGTATTTGTGCTCATAAACTGCGCCGGCCTGTACACAAGGTACGATGTAGTCCTCACTGAACTCATCACAGATATCCTCTATGTAAAGCTTTGAAGCTCCGGATAATTTAGCTCTCTCATCGAGTCCGTCAAGCTCCTCTCCCTGTCCGCAGTTGATGCAGCAGCAGATTACGTCATAGTCATAAGTCTCTTTAAGCCATGGAATGATAGCAGTAGTATCAAGTCCGCCTGAATAAGCTAATACAACTTTGTCTTTCATAAGTGCGTGTCCTCTTTTCGTTTATTCTTTATGATGGTAACCATTAACTGCTTTTGTGTCTAAAAGCCTTGAATAATTACTTTAGAATAAATATATACCAGTTCTTTACATATTGCAAGTGAAAAAATATACATTATTCATGTATAATTATACACAATTTTGTATAATTTTTCTCTTTACGGATTGAAATTACTGTACTATATTATTATGTATGATGCGTCAGACCCATTTTATATGGTTATGCAGAAATACAATATGAAAAGAGGAAATACTATGATAAAGGCTGGTATTATTGGAGCCACCGGATATGCCGGAGCAGAGCTCGTGAGAATTTTGATGAATCATAAAGAGGTAGAGATTGCATGGTATGGCTCACGAAGCTATGTGGATGAGAATTATGCCGATATCTATGGAAATATGTTTCAGATAGTTGATGCAAAGTGCATGGATGACAATATGGAGGAGCTTGCAGAGTCTGTTGATGTGATTTTCACTGCGACCCCACAGGGCTTTTTGGCAGGCGTGCTCACTGAGGATATATTAAGTAAGGTAAAGATTGTCGATCTGTCAGCGGACTTCCGTATCAAGGATGTAGCCACATATGAGAAATGGTACAAGATTGAGCACAAGTCGCCGCAGTTTATTGATGAGGCTGTATATGGTCTGTGTGAGATAAACAGGGACAAGGTCACAAAGGAGACAAGGCTTGTTGCAAATCCGGGCTGCTATACCACATGCTCCATCCTTACAGCTTATCCGCTTGTTAAGGAGGGACTTATTGATACAGATACACTTATCGTCGATGCAAAGTCAGGCACATCTGGCGCAGGACGTGGTGCAAAGACACCTAATCTGTTTTGTGAAGTAAATGAGAGCATGAAGGCATATGGCGTTGCTTCACACAGACATACCCCTGAGATAGAGGAACAGCTTGGATATGCGGCAGGAAAAGAAATCCTTATCAACTTTACTCCACATCTTGTTCCGATGAACAGAGGAATCCTCGCTACAGAGTATGCGACACTTAAGAAAAAGCCTGACGGAACACTTCCTACATATGATGAGATTAAGGCAGTTTACGATAAGTATTATGCAAATGAGAAGTTTGTCAGAGTGCTCAAAAAAGGTGTCTGCCCTGAGACAAAGTGGGTTGAGGGCAGCAACTATGTGGATGTAAACTTTGTGATTGATGAGAGGACCGGCAGAATTATTATGATGGGTGCTCTTGACAATCTGGTAAAGGGTGCTGCAGGACAGGCGGTTCAGAATATGAATCTGTTATTTGGCTTCGATGAGGCAGAGGGACTTAATATGGTTCCTATGTTCCCGTAATAATTAATAATAGGAAAATAATTATCAGAAAGATGCATTATAATGCTGATAGTTATATAAAAATATAAGGATGATTTAATAAAATGAGTAATGAGAATAAATATGAAATAAGGGTTATGACGATAGATGACTATGACGAGGTGTACAGCCTCTGGCAGACCATTCACGGCTTTGGAATCCGTTCTATTGACGACTCAAGAGAGGGAGTCCTTAGATTTCTTAAGAGAAATCCGACTACGAGTGTTGTAGCGGTAGAAGATGGAAAGATAGTTGGAGCCATACTCTGCGGTCACGATGGCAGAAGAGGCTGCCTGTATCATGTATGCGTGGATGAGCATTACAGAAAGTGCGGCATCGGAAAGAGTATGGTGGTTGCCTGCATGAGAGCACTTCAGGCAGAGCATATCAACAAGGTGTCAATCATAGCCTTCAAGGTGAATGAGCTTGGAAACCACTTCTGGAAGGAAGAGGGATGGACATTCAGAGAAGACTTAAATTACTATGATTTCACACTTAACGAAGAAAATATAACAAGATTTAACAAATAAGGAGCAGTACAATGGCAGATAAGAACATGGAACAGGTAATGGAAAAGGCACAGGTGCTCATAGAGGCACTTCCGTATATACAGAGATTTAACAGAAAGATTATCGTTGTAAAGTACGGCGGATCTGCAATGGTTGACGAACAGCTTAAAAAGCAGGTGATCCAGGATGTCACACTTCTCAAGCTGGTTGGCTTCAAGCCTATCATCGTACACGGTGGAGGCAAGGAGATCAGCAAATGGGTAGGAAAGGTCGGCATGGAGCCTGTATTTGTAAACGGACTCAGAAAGACTGATGCCGATACAATGGAGATTGCCGAGATGGTACTGAATAAGGTAAACAAATCTCTCGTTACACTTGTTGAGGAGCTTGGTGTGCAGGCTGTCGGAGTGAGCGGCAAGGACGGTGGCCTCTTAAAGGTAAAGAAAAAGTATTCAAACGGAGAGGATATAGGCTTTGTAGGAGAAATCACTGATGTCAATCCAAAGATACTTTATGACCTGTTAGAGAAGGACTTCCTTCCAATCGTGTGTCCAATCGGTCTTGATGACGAATATAATACATACAATATCAATGCAGATGATGCAGCATGTGCTATCGCCAGAGCAGTTTCAGCAGAAAAGCTTGCATTCCTCACAGATATCGAGGGTGTATACAAGGACCCTTCAGATAAGAATACACTTATTTCAGAGCTCACAGTCTCAGATGCAAAGAAGCTTATAGGTGATGGCTTTATCGGCGGAGGCATGCTTCCTAAGCTCAACAACTGCATAGATGCCATTGATAACGGAGTTTCAAGAGTACATATTCTTGATGGACGTATCGCGCACTGCTTACTGCTTGAGATATTCACAAACAGAGGAATCGGAACAGCTATTCTTGGAGATTCGGAGGAGAAATTTAACAATGAGCAATAATATGGATAAACAGTCATACATTGATGAGGCAGAAAAGGAGCTTCTTCACACCTACAACAGATTTTCACTTGTACTTGATCACGGCGAGGGAGTACATCTTTATGATACAGATGGCAATGCATATCTGGACTTCGCTGCAGGAATAGCCGTATGTGCACTTGGATACAGCAATGAGCACCACAAGGAGGCATTAAAGGCACAGGTTGATAAGCTTTTACATACATCAAACCTCTACTACAATGCGCCTGTCATCGAGGCGGCAGACAAGGTGCTTAATGCAAGTAAAATGGACCGTATTTTCTTTACAAACAGTGGTACAGAGGCTATTGAGGGAGCTATCAAGGCTGCAAAGAAATATGCCTTTACAAGAGACGGCCATGCAGGTCATGAGATAATTGCCATGAACCATTCCTTCCACGGAAGAAGCATCGGAGCGCTTTCTGTCACCGGCAATGCACATTATCAGGAGCCGTTTGAGCCACTTATGCCGGGCGTTAAATTTGCAGATTTCAATGATTTAGAGAGCGTTAAGGCTCAGGTGACAGACAAAACCTGCGCCATTATTATGGAAACTATTCAGGGTGAGGGTGGTATTTACCCGGCAAAGAAGGAGTTTATCGAGGGAGTGAGAGCTCTCTGCGATGAAAAGGATATTCTTCTTATTCTTGACGAGATACAGTGCGGCATGGGCAGAAGTGGCGAAATGTTCGCATGGCAGAACTATGATGTGAAGCCTGATATCATGACCTGTGCGAAGGCACTCGGCTGTGGTGTGCCTGTTGGTGCATTTCTTATGACACAGAGGGTGGCAGACAAATCCCTTGCACCGGGAGACCATGGCACCACATACGGCGGCAATCCGTTCGTAGGAGCTGCAGTAAGTGCAGTGTTTGATGAGTTTAAGCGTCTTGATATAGTAAGCCATGTAAAGGAGGTTGCACCTTACCTGGAGAAGAGGCTTGATGAGCTTGTTGCAAAATTCGACTGTCTCACAGCCAGAAGGGGTATGGGACTCATGCAGGGCGTGGAGTGCAGCCTTCCTGTAGGAAAGGTCTCAGCAGAGGCTTTAAATCAAGGCCTTATAGTCATTACGGCAGGCAGCAATGTGCTTAGATTTGTGCCTCCTCTTGTTATCGAAAAGAGTGATGTTGACGAAATGATAGAAAAACTTGAAACAACACTTGTAATACTGTCAAAAAGTCTGTAAAATAAAGAGGACATCGATTTCTCCTTTGAGATTATGATATTAATCAAAGGAGACCATATGAAAAAAATAATATTATTATGTGCGTTTATTTTAACAATAGCGTTTGGCCTTTGCGGCTGTAAAAAGGATGATGCCACAGTTCATTTTGCTTCTGAAACGGAGCAGACTGCTGTGGTTTCAAGTGATGTAAACAGACATACTGCTGATTCCAAGGAGAAGAAAGCTTCATCCGATGGAGAACAGGAGCAGAAGGCAAAAGACACAGCAGATGACACTGATGAATCTACTGAGTGGTGCGTCTATATCTGTGGTCAGGTTGCCAATCCCGGTGTATACAGAGTAAAGCCGGGCGCGAGAGTTTGTGAGCTCGTTGATATGGCTGGAGGCATGCTGGATACAGCTGACAAAAGCTTTTGGAATCTGGCATCAGAGCTGTATGATGGGCAGATGCTGTATTTCCCGACTGTAGAGGAGCTTAAGTCGGATCACATACCTGAGGGCACATATACCACCGGCATAGATGGCTCGCTGATGAAGGGCGGCGCTGAGGAGCATATAGGCGTAAAGGATGGCAAGCTCAATATCAATACCGCAACTGTCGAGCAGCTAATGGCTCTTTCCGGAATTGGTGAGAGCAAGGCAAAGAGTATTGTTGAAGATCGCGCCAAAAATGGATTGTTTTCTTCGATTGAGGATATCACGAGGGTGTCCGGCATCGGTGAAGCGATGTTTAATAAAATAAAAGATGATATAACAGTAAATTAGGAGTGTATAAATGGCAAAAAAAGTGCTGGTCGTTGACGACGAAAAGTTAATTGTAAAAGGAATACGTTTCAGTCTGCTGCAGGATGGCATGGAGGTAGACTGCGCATATGACGGTGAGGAGGCCTTAAATATGGCGAAGGCCAATTCATATGATATGATTCTTTTAGATGTCATGCTTCCAAAGATGGATGGCTTTGAGGTGTGTCAGGCAATAAGGGAGTTTTCTGATGTCCCGATTGTCATGCTCACTGCAAAGGGCGATGACATGGACAAAATTTTAGGACTTGAGTACGGCGCTGATGACTATATCACAAAGCCATTTAATATTCTTGAGGTAAAGGCCAGAATCAAGGCAATCATGCGGCGCACTTCACCGGAACGCGCACCACAGGTACAGTCATCTGTAATTGAAAAGGGTGATATCAAGCTCGACTGTGACAGCAGACGTCTGTTCATAAATGATAATGAAATCAATTTGACAGCAAGAGAGTTTGAACTGCTCGAGATTCTGATCAAAAATGAAAATAAAGTGTACAGTAGGGAGAGCCTTTTAAAGATTGTATGGGGCGAGGATTACCCGGGTGACGTGCGTACGGTTGATGTGCATGTCAGACGTCTTCGTGAAAAGATTGAGGCAAATCCAAGCGAGCCGAAGTACGTTCATACCAAGTGGGGTGTGGGATATTACTACAACCAGAAGTAATACTTTCAGAAAGGTTCTAAAATGTTTAAGAGTAAAGTACATTTTGCATTTTATAAGAGTCTGAAATCCAGGCTGATTTTCATGATTTTTGTTCTCGTTCTGGTACCGGAGGTGGTGCTGTGCTTCGGCATACTTAACACCTACGAGTCCAGAGCGGTTTCAATCCGCGAAAGTGAAGTGCTTAGTCAGGCAAAGATTCTCGCAAACAAGATATCCACAAGTAAATACTTTGATAAGGATGGCAGTGACTTGAGCAATATTGATGCTCAGATTGACACTCTTACTACTATATATGAGGGCCGTGTGCTCATAGTTGACAAGCATTTTAAGATTATTAAGGATACGTACAATTTAGATGATGGCAATACTATTGTCTCAGAGGAGGTTATCAAGACCTTCTCTGCTTCAGAGATTACAAACTACGATTCTAAAAACCACTATATCGAGCTTTCTGTTCCGATAAGCAATCCAAACGACAAGGATTCAAAGATAGAGGGAGCACTTGTTGTAAGTGTGTCGACGGACAATATATCGCTAAATATGTCGTATCTGACACAGATTGCTGTGACGGTTGCTATTATCGCAGGTGCGGTGGTGCTCTTTTTTGGTGTGCTTGTGCTTTTGCACCTTTTTGTTCCGATTAAGAAGCTTTCTGACGAGATATCAGACATTAAGGATGGCTTTGGAAAAGAGCAGCTGGATGTAGATGACTATGCGGAGACTGCTATAATAAGCAGGAATTTTAATGAGCTGATGAGCGGAATGAAGGTCATGGATGAGTCCAGACAGGAGTTTGTATCGAATGTGTCACATGAGCTCAAGACACCTCTTACTTCCATGAAGGTACTCGCAGATTCCATCAACAGCATGGGTGATGAGGCTCCGATTGAGATGTACAGGGAGTTCATGGGAGATATCACAAGCGAGATAGACAGAGAGACAAAGATAATAAATGACCTGTTATCACTGGTCAAGATGGATAAGTCGGCTGCCACGCTGAATATCGAGAGTGTTAATATCAATGACCTGCTCGAGCAGATTATGAAGAGACTTCAGCCGATTGCTGACAAGCAGCAGGTGGAGCTTGTACTCGAGAGCTTCAGACCGGTAACTGCAGAGATAGATGAGGTGAAGCTGACACTCGCTTTTACAAACCTTATTGAGAATGCAATCAAGTACAATGACAACGAGACCGGTGGCTATGTTCATGTATCCTTAAATGCGGACCATCAGTATTTCTATCTGAAGGTGGAGGACAACGGTATCGGTATACCGGAGGAGTCCTTAGAGCACATCTATGAGAGATTTTATCGCGTGGACAAGTCGCATTCGAGAGAGATTGGCGGTACAGGTCTGGGACTTGCCATTACAAGAAGCTCTATTCTTATGCATAGGGGAGCTATAAAGGCTCACAGTGTGATGGGAGAGGGCACTACCTTTGATGTGCGTATACCGCTCAACTATATTGTATAGGAGGCTTGACGTGAAAAGAATAATTATATTCGTTCTCACTGCAGTAATTCTGCTCTCCATGGGCGGCTGCACAAAGAAAAAAGCAGATAATACGGTTGAGGTGTTTTGTCTGAATATGGATGTTACGAGCAGCGTGCCGGAGTCATATGTGCTTAGAAGCAAAAACTCAGATGTGGACAAGCAGGTGGATGAGCTCCTTGGAAGACTGCAGGATAAGCCTGAAGACTCAAGACTGCGTAAGGCGATTCCGGATGAGGTGTCTGTGAGAGGTCATGACGAGAAAAACTATAACTGCACTGTGGATTTCAGCAAGGAGTATTATGACCTTACGGCTGCGCAGGAGGTGCTTTTGAGAGCTTCTGTAGTCCGCACGCTCACACAGCTGGATAGTATTTCATATGTGACATTTACTGTAAACAGTATTCCTCTTGTGGACTCGGATGATGAGATTGTCGGTAGCATGGGTGCTGATGATTTTGTTGAGAATCCGGGTGAGCAGATTAATACAAGTGTGAAGGAGACACTCACGCTTTATTTTGCTGACAAGGATGGTACAGGGCTTGAAAAACAGACCAGAGTGATACATTACAGCTCAAATATAGCGCTTGAAAAGCTTGTTGTTGAGCAGCTTATTGAGGGACCGAAGGGCTCTAAGCTCAAGGCAACTCTTCCGGGCACAACAAAGCTTATCAATGTGTCTGTGGCAGATAGAATATGCTATCTGAACTTTGACTCTTCGTTCAGAAATACTATTGACAATAAGCTGACAGAGGATGTGGTGCTGTATTCGATAGTTAATTCACTCACCTCACTTCCTACTGTGGACAAGGTACAGATCTCGCTTGACGGTGAGAATGACGGCATGCTGCTTTATAATTACAAGCTAAGCGACATGTATGAGTTTAATAAGGATATAGTGGATTCTAATGATTCCACGGAAAAAACTGAAAAATAGAATAGATTGGATTAGGAGGAGAAGAGTATTAGTAAAAGACCGATGTTTTTATTTGCGTTGGTCTATACTGCAGGAACTGTTTCAGGTATGTATGGCAGGGGCTTTGGCTTTTGGGTTTTTGCCATGCTGGTTGTGGCTTTAATAGCTGAGTGTGTGGTGTCTAAGGGCAGCCTTTCCGGTATCGGGCGCATAGTTGTTTTGCTTATCCTGATATCGTCAGCTGTTTTTGTAACAGCACAATTCAGATACGCTTCAGTGGATGAAAACCGTGACAGCTATATGCAGTATATGACAGATGAAAAATCTGTCATCGTCTGGGGGAAGATTTATAAAACTGAATACAAATATTTCTCATACAGGTATTATATGACGGACTGCGTAGTGCAGCCCGGGTACGGCAAGGCTTTTGGCAGAAAAATATCCTGTGGTGATGTTGTGGTATACTGTGACAGCAAAAGCGCACATTTGGGCGATTATATGAAAGCTTGCGGCAAGATAGGCTTGTTTAAGTCTGCAACCAATGAGGGAGAGTTTGACAGAACGCGCTTTTACCGCTCGCAGGGAATTGATTTTTCTGTGAAGGCAGACAATATTAAGACAAGCGCCGGTAAACATGCATGGTATTACCACAGACTTGAAAAACTTCGTGATACGCTGTCAGCTTCACTTCTTGAGGTGACTGATGAGACAACGGCAGGAGTGCTTTCGTCCATGCTGCTTGGAGACAAGTCGTATCTGGATGATGAGATAAAGGATTTATACCAGGTCAGCGGTATTTCACATATACTGGCTATTTCTGGACTTCATATTTCTATAGTTGGCATGGCCTTTTACAAGCTTCTCAGAAAAAGAAGGGTGAGCTATACAGCGGCATTTGTCTGTTCTGCAGCACTTATACTAAGCTATGCTGTTATGACAGGAAATGCCGTGTCCACAAGGCGTGCCGTGGGGATGTTCATACTTACAATGCTTGCGGCAGCTTTAGGCAGATGCACAGATATGCTCAATTCTCTTGGCATCATGGTCATTTACCTGCTGTGGGACAATCCTATGGTTTTGGGATATGCCGGATTTGTGTTCTCGGTAGGGGCAATACTTGCTATAGGTATTGTGACGCCTGTGATGAGTGCTACTAAGGGCGGGAAATTCTGGGCATCAGTATCCATACAGCTTCCGATGCTTCCGGTTGTGGCTATGAACTATTATGAGCTGCCTCTTTTTGCGGTGTTTGTAAATCTCATTGTGATACCGGCTTTACCTGTCGTATTTATTTCGGGTCTGCTTGCGTCTGCCGCAGGCTGCTTTGGCGTGATGCCCGGCAAAATGCTGGTGTTTCCTGCATTTGCAGTGTTAAAACTCTATGAGGTGCTTTGCAGTCTTGTTATGAAGCTTCCGGGGGCATCGGTTATCACAGGAGCTCCTGATGGATACAGGATTTTTCTTTTTTATGCTGTTATGAGTGGCTTTTTGGTGGCATTTTCGCTTAAAAAACGTGCCATAGAGTGTGGCTTAAAAGAAAAAAGCCAAATCCTTTACAGTGTCCAAAGAGTGGTGTGCACAGCAGTTTTGCTTGCGATTTTGCTTGTGAAGCCAAAAACTGCTGCGCAGCTTGATATACTTGATGTGGGGCAGGGAGATGGCATATTTTACCGCTTTGAGTCAGGCACATGCATCTTTATTGATGGAGGAAGCTCTGACCGAAAACAGCTTGGCGAGAATGTGATTATGCCGTTTCTTAAGTATAACGGCATACAGAGTATATCATACTGGTTTGTTTCACATGCAGACAGTGATCATATAAGCGGATTGTCTGAGGTGATAGACAGTGGGTATACTATAGAGCATATAGTTGTGGCAGAAGCAGCGGCTAATGAGGAAGCTATGGAGGAGCTGCTTTTTAAAGCTAAGGAAGCAGAAATTGATATATGCCTTATGTCAAAGGGGGATTCGATTGAAATAAATGATGCATCAGGTTCACACAGTACTGCAAATGAAGAAGCTGATGGCATCATGTGCCTGTATCCGGGGCCTTCGGATACTGCCTTAGACAGAAACGATATGTGTCTTGTGCTGAAGCTCACGGATGGCAGGTTTAGTGGTATTTTCGGCGGAGATATATCATCTGAGGTAGAAAAGAAGCTTGTTAATGAGTATGGGGATGGGCTTTCTGTGGATTTTTACAAGGCAAATCATCATGGTTCCAGGTATTCAAGCTCTGCAGACTGGATTGAGGCTTTAAGCCCAAGGTGGGCTGCAGTATCATGCGCGGCAGAAAACCGCTATGGACATCCGGCTGATGAAGCCATGGATAGGCTTATGGATGCAAAGTGCAGTATTTTATACACAATGCAAAGTGGTCAGATTAAGTATAAAGAGAGTACTATATATGAAAACAATAGACAATGATATAAAAGCAGGAGATTTCAAAAAGGTTTATCTGCTGTATGGACAGGAGAGATACCTCATAAAACAGTACAGGGACAAGCTGATAAAGGCTATGGTAAATGAGGGCGACAGCATGAACTTTTCATCGTTTGAGGGCGATGGAATCAACCAGAAGGAGATAATTGACCTGGCGGAGACACTTCCGTTTTTTGCGGATAAAAGAGTGATTCTTATAGAGGATGCAGGCATTTTTTCAAAGGCAGGCGATGAGCTAGGAGAGTATTTAAAGGGTTCACCTGAGAGCACGCACTTTATATTTGTTGAGGAGAGCGTTGATAAGCGTTCAAAGCTTTATAAGGCGGCAGCCAAATGCGGTAATCCTGTGGAGTTCAAGGAACAGACGGATGAGACACTTGCCAGATGGATAGGAATGAGGATTAGAAAAGATGGAAAGGGCATGAGCCAGGCTGCCTACAACAGCTTTATAGAAAAAACCGGCACAGATATGGAAAATATCGACAAGGAGCTTGAGAAGTTGCTGTGCTACTGTATGGACAAGGACGTGATTGAGCTTTCGGATGTTGAGACTGTAACGACAGAGCAGATCACAAACAAGGTGTTTGAGATGGTTGATGCGATTGCATCACACAAACAAAAGCGTGCGCTTGAGCTGTATTACGATCTGCTGGCACTTAAAGAGCCGGCCATGCGTATTATGTATCTTATATCGCGCCAGTTCAATATACTGATGAATGTGAAAGCCATGACAAATAAGGGCTTTGGCAACAAGGATATAGCATCAAAGGCCGGATGTCCGGAGTGGGCGGTGCGCAAATATCAGGCGCAGTGCAGGGCATATTCGCTGGATGATTTAAAGAGGGCTGTGAGAGACGGTGTGGCATATGAGGAGGATGTGAAGACCGGCAGGATGAATGACCAGATGGCTGTGGAGCTTTTTATAGTGCAGTACTCTGCAGATATGACCGGCACTCATACGACAGGCAGTAAATGATATAACGCAAATATACAAAAAAACAAATAAAAAAACCCATCGGTATGACGGCACCGATGGGTTTATTATTTATTGCTATATAGTAATTAAGCTAATCCGTTAACAAGCTTTGTTAAACGAGATACTTTTCTGGCTGCGTTGTTCTTGTGGAAGATACCCTTTGAACCAGCGCTTGCGATAACAGAAGTTGCATCCTTTAATGCAGCCTCAGCAGCAGCCTTATCATTTGCAGCTACAGCAGCCTCAACCTTCTTGATTGCTGTCTTAACTCCTGATTTGATTGCTTTATTTCTTGCAGCCTTAGTTTCTGTTACTAAAATTCTCTTTTTTGCTGATTTAATGTTAGCCAACTCGTACACCTCCAAATATTTAATCTAATGTATGCCAAAACAGACACGGACGCTTTGGCACAAACATACTAGAATATAATATGTCAACCTTTCTGCTCTGTCAATACATATTTTGAAAAAAATTGCAAAAAATTAACATATATGTGATTTTGGAATATCATACAGGGGAGGTGTATTGATTTGTCGGCTGATAAATGGTGTGCAAGAACTGATCTGGCGCTTGAGACGCAGGAGAGCCTTAAAAAGGCAAACACAGATATGAGAGGTGTGAATTTCTCTGAAAAAAAGCTGGATAATGGAATCATAGTCAGTGTAGTGACAATTGACTCAGAAAATGCAGTCAGGGCTACAGGCCGTCCTAAAGGAAAATATGTGACAATTGAGGCTGCTATGCTGTCCGAGGGAGATGAGGAGTGCTGTCAGGCTGTGACGAGGGAGCTTTCAAGAGAGCTTAAGAGCTTTGTAAAGGCTGTCTGTGACAAGCGTATATATGCGGCACTTGTTGTCGGGCTTGGAAACAGAAATGTAACTCCTGATGCGCTTGGACCAAGATGCGTTGACAGCTTGTTTATCACCCGCCATATAGTAAAGGAATATGGCAGGTATGCGTTTAGCAACGAGAATGTAAACAGTGTGTGCGGCCTGGTGCCGGGCGTGATGGCTCAGACAGGCATGGAGTGCCTTGAGATAATAAAGGGTGTGGTGAGCGAGGTGAAGCCTGATTTTGTTGTGACAATTGATGCGCTTGCGGCACGCAGTACAAAGAGGCTGGGCTGTACCATACAGCTGACGGATACAGGCATAGTGCCAGGAAGCGGGGTAGGAAACCACAGGGACGGTATCAACCATGGCAATCTCGGAGTGCCTGTTATCGCAATTGGTATTCCGACAGTCATTGATGCGGTGACTATTGTTTCAGATGCGGTAAATGCCAGCCGGGAGAACACCGCAAAGCTCATGTCGCCTAAGTTAAACGGCATGTTTGTGACGCCAAAGGATATTGACGAGACGGTTAAGAGACTGGCAGGGCTTTTGTCTGAGGGTATAAATATGGCTTTTTCAAACGATGAATATGATGACTATAGTGAATAATGTTATTGCTTCGAATATCATTAGAGCCAGCCGCATAAGCTTTATGTAGCAGGGGCTGCCTGATGCTTTAGATGGGAGATGATATTGTGAAGAAAAAAATGATTGTGCTTATAGCATTTATATATATTGCGTCTATGCTGTTTTGCGGTGATGGTGTGGGAAAGAAGTTCGTGGAAGAAAAATTTCCGCACCTTACATATTCTGACAAGGAGTGTGATGATTCAAAAAAGAAGGAGCTGCGTATTGTGGAGGATGAGGATACAGCAGGAGGTATTCTCTCATACGAGGAGCTTGCTGCGATGGAAAATGAAAATGCAAGTGTCAGGAACAATATGCTGCCGGATACCGACCAGCTGGCATTTGTTGATGAAGCTGAAAAAAACGGTGAGCTGGCAGAGCTTGAGGAGCAGCAGAACGTGAAAATGCCGCAGGTAGATATGAGCTTTGATAATCTGGTAAAAAACTATTATCAGGTGGACAAGACTACATATATAGGAGCCGATGAGCTATGTGAGGAGGCTTTACTTGGACGCGATATGTCTATAGAAAAGTCAGGCAACGGTCCTGATATACTCATATACCATACACATTCGCAGGAGGGGTACAGTGATTCCCTTGATACATCAGAGACAGAGACCGTAGTTGGAGTGGGTGATAGGCTTGAATCACTTTTGAGGGAAAAATATGGCTACAATGTGCTGCATCACAAGGGGCAGTATGATGTGAATGACCGCGACCATGCGTATTCTAATTCACTTCCTGAGATTACAGAGATTATTGAGAAAAATCCGTCTATAAAGGTGGTTATTGACTTGCACAGGGATGGAGTGGCTGAGACTACAAGGCTTGCTGCCACAATAGATGGAAAGCCTATGGCACAGATTATGTTTTTTAACGGGCTGTGCCGTACTGCTGCAAGGGGGCCGATTAATAGTCTGCCCAATGAGTATTTGGCTGACAATCTGGCGTTTTCATTTCAGCTGCAGCTCATGGCAAATGAGTATTATCCAGGGCTTGCAAGGCGCATATACTTAAAGGGCTACAGATATAATATGCATCTGTGTCCGAAATCGCTGCTCGTGGAGGTGGGAGCGCAGACAAATACCAAGGAGGAAGCGTACAATGCAATGGAACCACTTGCAGATATACTTGATAAAGTGTTAAAATAATATAGACTTTATTTCACAAATCTGATAAACTTTGATGAGTTATTGAAAGCATTAGGAGGACATATGTCAATAGATCAGAGCAAAATCCGCAATTTTTGTATTATTGCCCATATTGATCACGGTAAATCTACACTCGCGGACAGAATTATAGAAAAAACAGGCACACTTACCAGCAGGGAGATGCAGGCTCAGGTGCTCGACAATATGGATTTAGAGAGAGAGCGTGGTATCACAATTAAGTCTCAGGCAGTCCGTATTATATATACCGCAAAGGATGGCGAAGAGTATATTTTTAATCTGATAGATACACCGGGACACGTGGATTTTAACTATGAGGTATCAAGGAGTCTTGCGGCATGTGACGGAGCTATACTTGTAGTGGATGCGGCCCAGGGCGTTGAGGCACAGACACTTGCAAATGTTTATCTTGCACTGGATCATGACCTGGATGTATTTCCTGTTATAAATAAGGTGGATCTGCCGAGTGCGCGCCCGGATGAGGTGGCACAGGAGATTGAGGACGTTATCGGTATTGAAGCTATGGATGCACCGCGTATTTCCGCAAAGACAGGACTCAATATAGAGGATGTGCTGGAGCAGATTGTAAAAAAGATTCCGGCACCAACAGGCGATAAAGATGCACCGCTTAAGGCGCTTATATTTGATGCAACATATGATTCTTATAAGGGAGTCATTATTTTCTGCCGACTGAGAGAAGGCTCTGTAAAGGTAGGAGACACAATAAAGATGATGGCTACAGGTGCATCTGATGTGGTTACAGAGGTGGGTTATTTTGGCGCAGGCCAGTTTATACCATGCGATGAGCTTTCGGCCGGTATGGTTGGATACATTGCGGCCAGCATCAAAAATGTCAGGGATACACGCGTGGGTGATACAGTTACACTCGTTGACAGACCGTGCGATGAGGCGCTTCCGGGCTATAAGAAGGTCAACCCTATGGTTTACTGTGGTCTTTATCCTGCGGACAGTGCAAAGTATCCTGATTTAAGGGATGCGCTTGAAAAGCTGCAGGTCAACGACGCTTCATTACAGTTTGAACCTGAGACATCACTGGCACTTGGCTTTGGCTTCAGATGCGGATTCCTTGGTCTTTTACATCTGGAAATTATTCAGGAGAGACTGGAGAGAGAGTTTGATCTGGATCTCGTTACCACTGCACCTAGTGTTATTTACAAGATTCACAAGACAAGCGGTGAGGTGATAGATTTGACCAATCCTTCAAATATGCCGGATCCGTCAGAGATTGAGTATATGGAGGAGCCATACGTATCTGCAGAGATTATGGTCACAAGTGACTATGTCGGTGCGATTATGAAGCTGTGCCAGGAGAGACGAGGAGTCTATATCAGCATGGAGTATATCGAAAAAACACGAGCTCTCATAAAGTACGACTTGCCATTAAATGAGATTATCTATGATTTCTTTGATGCTTTAAAGTCACGCTCGAGGGGATATGCTTCGTTTGACTATGAGATGAAGGATTATGAGCGCTCAGAGCTTGTCAAGCTTGACATCTTAATCAATAAGGAAATGGTCGATGCACTTTCATTTATCGTATTCAAGGAGAGTGCATACGAAAGAGGCCGTAAGATGTGCGAGAAGCTTAAGGGTGAGATACCAAGGCATTTGTTTGAGATACCTATTCAGGCAGCAGTCGGTGGCAAGATTATAGCAAGAGAGACGGTTAAGGCGCTTCGCAAGGATGTGCTTGCCAAGTGCTACGGTGGTGATATTTCACGTAAGAAGAAGCTGCTTGAGAAGCAGAAGGAAGGAAAGAAGAGGATGCGTCAGGTGGGCAATGTAGAGATACCACAGGAGGCATTCATGAGTGTGCTTAAGCTGGATGAGGAGTAATCGCACATATGAAGAATCTTGAGATTTATATTCATATACCATTTTGTGTGAGAAAATGTGAATATTGTGATTTTTTATCATTTCCTGCAGATGATGATGCAAAGCTTCGCTATGTCAAGGGGATTATGGCGGAAATGATTTTTTACGGCCCGCTTATGAAGAACTATCAGGTGTCATCTGTCTATATCGGAGGAGGTACACCAAGCTATATAGATGAGCAGTGGATTGCTGCTTTGATGGAGGGCGTGTTTGACTGCTTTAATGTGCTGCCTGATGCTGAGATATCCATAGAGTGCAATCCCGGTACGCTTAGCAGGGAAAAGCTTTTAGCATACAGGGATGCGGGAATCAACCGCCTGTCCATAGGACTGCAGTCGGCAAATAATGATGAGCTTAAGCTGCTCGGGCGTATACATACCTTTGAACAGTTTGTGACGAATTACGAAGTGGCCAGAAACGTGGGCTTTAAAAATATCAATGTAGATTTGATGTATGGTCTGCCGGGACAGTCAGCGTCACAGTATATGGCGACAGTAAACAAGATTATAAGGCTTCATCCGGATCATATATCGGCGTATTCTCTTATAGTGGAAAAGGGTACTCCTTTCTATGAAAAGTACAAGTTTGACATGGTGCGCCAGGAGGCGGGCATGAGAACGGAGTTTCTGCCTAATGAGGACGAGTTATATGATATGGAAAAGGCGGGACAGAAGGCGTTTATGGATGCCGGCTACAGGCAGTATGAGACATCTAACTATGCTAAAAGAGGTATGGAGTGCCGCCATAATATAGGTTACTGGACCAGAGCTGACTATTTAGGACTTGGAATAGGGGCGGCATCGCTTATATCAAATGTCAGATATACCAATACATCCGATATGGATGAATATCTGTCGCGCTGCCGTCATATACATGATGTGGGTGATGATATATTTAAGGCCAATCTGCATGTGGCAGCTGATGTTATAGACAAAAAGGGACAGATGGAGGAGTTTATGTTTCTTGGACTTCGTATGAATGAGGGGGTCACAAGAGAAGCCTTTGAGAGGGCATTTGGTATTTCGATAGATGCAATCTACAAGGATACGATAGACAGCCTGAAAAAACAGGAGCTGCTCGTGGTAAAGGCCGGGCATATCTATTTATCGGAGAGAGGAAAGGATGTAGCCAATTACGTTATGGCACAGTTTTTGAAGGATTAACGGAGAGCAAATTATGGATATGACTTTTAAGCTTCAGGTGTTTGAGGGACCGCTTGATCTGCTTTTATACCTGATAGAGAAAAATAAAGTAAATATTTATGATATCCCGATTGTCGAGATTACAGCGCAGTACATGGAGTATGTGAATCAGATGAAAAAGGATAACCTGGACACGCTCAGCGAGTTTCTCGTGATGGCAGCTACGCTCCTCGACATAAAGTCAAAGATGCTTCTCCCAAAGAAAGAGGAAGAAGAGCAGGAGCAGGAAGATCCAAGAGCAGAGCTTGTGCAGCAGCTGCTTGAGTACAAGATGTACAAGTGCATGGCAAACGAGCTTAAGGATCGCCAGCTGGATGCCGGCAAGGTGTGGTATAAGAAGAAGGACATACCTGATGAGGTCCTTGCATATGAGGAGCCTGTTAATCTTGAGGAGCTTGTCGGAGATATCCGTCTTTCTGATTTAAACAGAATCTTTCAAAGTATAATGAAGAGACAGGAAGAAAAGATAGATAAGGTCCGTTCGAAGTTTGGAAAGATTGAAAAGGAAGAGGTCTCCTTAGAGGAAAAGATGGACTTTCTGACAGACTATGCTGCCTCACACAAGCACTTCAGCTTCAGAGGGATGCTTACCGCATCGTCAAGCAAAGTGGAAGTCATAGTTACATTTCTTGCCATACTGGAGCTTATGAAGACAGGCAAATTAACTATCGTTCAGGAGCATATTTTTGATGATATCAGGATTGAGTCAAGGATTGCTGCATAAAGAGGGTTTGAGGATATATGAATTATAAAGCTGCAATAGAGGCTATTTTATTTACCATGGGAGAATCCGTGGAGCTTGGAAGGATAGCCGATGCAATACAATTAAATGAAAAAGAAACAAAAAAGCTGCTTGACGAGCTGATTAAGGAGTATAGAAGCTCTTCAAATATAGGTATGAATATCATAGAGCTTGATGGTGCTTATCAGATGTGTACAAAGCCACAGATGTATGAATATCTCATCCGCATTGCAAAGCAGCCTAAGAAGAGGGTGCTTACGGATGTGCTTTTAGAGACTCTTTCAATCATAGCGTACAAGCAGCCTGTAACAAAGGCAGAAATAGAAAAAATCAGAGGTGTGTCAAGTGAACATGCCGTAAGCAAGCTTGTCGAGTACAATCTGGTGCAGGAGCTTGGAAGGCTTGATGCTCCGGGAAGGCCGCTTTTGTTTGGTACCACAGAGGAATTTCTAAGGAGCTTTGGGGTTTCGTCTATCGACGAGCTGCCGGTACTAAGCCCCGTGCAGGTTGAGGAGTTTAAGCAGGAGGCAGAGGAAGAGATGCACGTGAAGCTTGATGTGTAGTGCAGGTGTATTGTGTAAGCTGCCATTTCATATAATAAGGACATGCAAATAATCATATATATTACCGATGGAGGTAATTGTATGATTATTTTTTTAAGAAAATATAAGTCGAAAATAGCTTTAATGGTTTTCGTTTGTGTGTTGGTTTGTACTGTCAGCTGTTTGCTTGATTTTAAGACGCTGGAAAAGCAAAAAATGCCCGGTTTGGAAAAGAAAAGTGTGTTTATGGCAGCTGAAAATACTGTTGCTAAGAATACTGACAAAGCCGTAAATGAGCCCAGGCTTCATGCTGTTTCAGCAGCATTATATGATGCGGATGACGAGACGTTTATATATGGTAAAAACATGAGAGACAGCATGGCAAATGCCAGCACCACGAAGCTTCTTACGTGCATTGTGGCACTTGAAAAAGCTGATATAAATGATACTGTTACGATTTCACAAAATGCTGCATCACAGCCTGAGGTCAAGCTTGGACTTGTGGCAGGGAATAGCTATAATATGAAGGATTTACTCTATGGCATGATGCTTGAGTCGTTCAATGACTGTGCCTATGCGATTGCGGAGCATGTGGGCGGCTCGACGGAGGGTTTTGCAAAGCTTATGAATGAAAAAGCAAATGAGATAGGGTGCCTCGGCACGTATTTTATTACACCAAACGGGCTGGATGCTGAGAATGATATAAGCTTTCACCACTCCACAGCGGGAGATTTGTGTGTTATAATGTCTTATTGTGCGTGGAAATCACAAAAATCAACACAGTTTCTTGAGATAACACAGACTATGCAGTACACGTTTGAGACAGAGAAAGGTCAGATGGTTTTTAACAATCACAACAGGCTCCTTACGGAGACGGACTACTGCATATCGGGAAAGACCGGCTTTACCACAAAGGCAGGCTACTGCTATGTCGCAGCAGTTGAAAAGGATGGAAGGAGAATGTGCCTTTCTCTCTTGGGCTGTGGGTGGCCAAACAATAAAAACTATAAGTGGGCTGATGCAAAGAGTCTGGTGGAGTATGCGGTTTCAGATGCTGCCGAAGATTCTTACTGTGATGCTGCTTGTGTAACAACACAACAGACCGGTGATACACAGACAACGGATAAGCAGGCGGCTGACAGAGACATAACGGATAAACAGGAAGCAGGAAAAGAAACTCCGGCGGTAAAAAAAGAGGATAGAAACACAATTAACTTAAAATATATAGAAAATTACAAGAAGAATAAGATAATTTGCAAGAATTTTCTCAAGAATTTTACAATTAATATAGGAAATTTTTTCTAAACAAAAATTAAGGTTAAAAATTTAACAAATTAGTTGAAAAAAATTTAGAAATAGTCTATTATCATACTAGCGAAAAATTTTATTTTTTTATAGATGGAGGATATAAAATGAGTAGTAACAATCAAAGCTTGGCAATGCAGCGTATTGCTAAGTTAGTCGACGAGAACAGTTTCATGGAAATTGGTTCTCTTGTGACAGCTCGCAGTACAGATTTTAACCTTACTGCAGCAAAAGCTCCTTCAGATGGTGTTATTATCGGACACAGTCTGATTGATGGAAATCTTGTATTTATCTACAGCCAGGATGCAACAGTTCTTAACGGAACAATCGGCGAGATGCATGCAAAGAAAATTGCTTCTGTATATGATATGGCCATGAAAATGGGCGCACCTGTTATCGGATTTATCGATTGCGGTGGTATCAGACTTCAGGAGTCAGTTGATGCATTAGACGGATTTGGTCTTATCTACGCCAAGGAAGTTGCAGCAAGTGGCGTTATTCCACAGATTTGTGGTGTATTCGGTAATTGTGGTGGCGGACTTTCTGTAGTACCGGCTCTTTGTGATTTCGCTTATATCGAAGAGTCTAAGGGCAGAATGTTTGTTAATACTCCTGATGCAATAGAGGGTAACCGCGTTGAGAAATGCGATACAGCAGCAGCTTCATTCCAGAGTGAGAACAACGGATGTGTAGACGGAATCGGTTCAGAGGATGATATTATCGCTGATATCAGAGCTCTTGTCAGCATGCTTCCACTCAACAACGAGGGAGATGTATATACAGACTCATGTGAGGATGATCTCAACAGAGCATGTAACAGCATGGCTGATATGAAGGCTGATCCAAGATTCCTCTTATCAGAGCTTTCTGATGATCATGTATTCTTTGAGACAAAGAAAGACTTTGCCAAGAATATGGTTACAGGTTTTGTTAAATTAAACGGCATGACAGTCGGTGCAGTTGCAAACTGCAGCACAGTATATGATGCTGAGGGCAAGAAGGCAGAGGAGTTTGCACTTTCTCTTACTGCAAAGGGCTGTAACAAGGCAGCTGAGTTTGTATCATTCTGTGATGCTTTCTCAATTCCTGTACTTACACTTACAAATGTAAACGGATTCAAGAACTGCATGTGCTCTGAGAAGAAGCTTGCAAAGGCTCTTGCCAGAATGACATACGCATTCTCAAGTGCAACATGTCCAAAGGTTAACCTGATTACAGGCGAGGCTTACGGAAGCGCATATGTTGCAATGAACTCTAAGTCAATCGGAGCTGATATGGTTTATGCATACCCTGATGCAAAGATTGGTATGATGGATTCAAAGATTGCAGCTGAGATTATGTATCCGGGCGCTGATGCAAAGGAAATCGATGAGAAGGCAGCTGATTATGAGAAGCTTCAGTCTTCTGTTTCATCAGCAGCAGCCAGAGGATATGTAGATCTCATCATTGATCCGGCTGACACAAGAAAATATCTTGTAGGTGCTTTTGAGATGCTTTACACCAAATATGTAGATGCACCAGAGAAGAAACACGGAACTAAATAATAGAAAGGCGCATTTTGTTATGAAGAAAAAAATAACATATATCCTTAGCCTTCTTATGATTGTATGTATGCTTGGAGCATGTGGCTCTGACAATGCCGAAAAGACATACGGCGGATACACAACAGACGAGCTTCATACTGAGGCAACAGACAGCCTTGGCAATATCCAGAACTACATTGCGCTCGTAGATAATTGTGGCGGTTATGACAACTATGAGAAGAGTGTCAAGGAAGTTGAGGAGAAGACAGGCATGACAGAGGGTGAGGTTGTTTACAACACACTCGGACAGTCGGGAGCAAGCGTTTCAATGAAAAATATCGACGCTGAGCTTGATGCTGTTTCATCATGGCTTGATCTGGTTGACAAATACGGAGACGTAAAGGATGCAACTAATGGCAAGGATTTTACAGTAACCAAGTCAGGTGGTACACTCACTACCGATATGACACTTACATTTGGCAAGCAGGATGTAACATACGAATTAGTATATGATTCGGTTACCATGGAGGTAACAGGTATCTCACTTACTCCTGTTCAGACAATGGGGCAGAAGCTTGCTAAGGCAGGACAGAACACAGTAATTTCAATGAGTATTGTATTCTGTGTACTTATTCTTATCTCTCTTATCATTTACTGCTTCAAGTTTATTGCTCTTATCGGCAATAAGCCAAAGAAGGCAGAAGCAAAGAGCGAGCCTGAAAAGAAAGAGACTGCTGCAGCTGCACCTGCTGCAGACCTTACAGATGATACAGAGCTTGTAGCTGTTATCTCAGCAGCTATAGCAGCAAGCGAGGGTACTACAACAGAGGGCTTTGTAGTCCGTTCAATCAATAGAAGATAATTTAGGAGGACATTTGAGATGAAAAACTATACAATTACCGTTAACGGAAATGTTTACGATGTTACAGTAGAAGAGACAGGAAGCACACCTAGCACAGCAAGCACACCTAGAAGAGCTGCAGCACCTGCTGCCGCTGCACCAAAGGCTGCTGCACCTGCAGGAGCAGGAAGCATCAAGGTTGAGGCCGGAGCTGCCGGAAAGGTATTTAAGCTCGAGGCTAAGGTTGGCGATGCAGTAAAGAAGGGTGATACACTTCTTATTCTTGAGATCATGAAGATGGAGACACCTGTTGTTGCACCACAGGATGGAACAGTAGCAAGCATTGATGTTGCTGTTGGTGATTCAGTAGAGTCAGGTGCATTACTTGCAACATTAAACTAATTCCAGGAGGTAAACTAATTTGAGTTACGTAGGTGAAACACTTTCAAACCTCCTACATCAGACTGCCTTTTTTAATCTGTCAGTCGGAAACTATGTTATGATTGCCGTAGCATGTGTATTCCTGTTTTTGGCTATTAAAAAAGGATTTGAGCCTTTACTTTTAGTACCTATTGCTTTTGGTATGCTCCTTGTTAATATCTATCCTGATATTATTGTAAGCCCGGAGCACTCAAGCAATGGAGTAGGTGGTTTACTTTATTATTTCTATACACTTGATGAGTGGTCAATTCTTCCTTCACTGATTTTCCTCGGTGTCGGAGCTATGACAGACTTTGGTCCGCTTATCGCAAACCCTATCAGCTTCTTACTCGGAGCTGCAGCACAGTTTGGTATTTTCGGAGCTTATTTCCTTGCAATCCTTCTCGGATTTAATGACAAGGCAGCAGCAGCCGTATCTATCATCGGTGGAGCTGACGGACCTACATCTATTTTCCTTGCCGGAAAATTAGGTCAGACAGGTCTGATGGGACCTATCGCCGTGGCAGCGTACTCGTACATGGCATTAGTACCTATCATCCAGCCGCCAATTATGAAATTATTTACTACAAAGAAAGAGCGTGCAATCAAGATGCAGAACCTTCGTCCTGTAAGCAAGCTTGAGAGAATTCTCTTCCCTGTAGTAGTTACTATCGTTGTTTGTACACTGCTTCCAACTACAGCACCACTCGTTGGTATGCTCATGCTTGGAAACCTTTTCCGTGAGTCTGGTGTAGTACGTCAGCTTCAGGAGACAGCAAGCAACGCCCTTATGTACATTGTAGTTATCTTACTCGGTACATCAGTAGGTGCTTCTACAAGCGCAGAGTCATTCCTTAATATGAGCACAATCAAGATCGTTATCCTTGGTCTTATTGCATTCATGGTGGGAACTGCTGCCGGAGTACTTTTTGGAAAGCTTTTATGCTTCTTTACAAAAGGCAAGATCAATCCACTTATCGGTTCAGCCGGTGTATCCGCTGTTCCTATGGCTGCCCGTGTATCTCAGAAGGTCGGTGCAGAAGAGGATCCAACAAACTTCCTTCTTATGCATGCTATGGGACCTAACGTAGCCGGTGTTATTGGAACTGCCGTAGCGGCCGGATGCTTCATGGCTATATTCGGTATTTAGATTTAATTAAGGAGGATTAATCATGTCAGAAGTGGTAAAGAAACCATTAAAAATAACAGAAACTGTTCTTCGTGATGCACATCAGTCACTGATTGCAACCAGAATGACAACAGAGCAGATGCTTCCAATCGTTGACAAAATGGACAAGGTTGGATACAACGCAGTAGAGTGCTGGGGTGGTGCAACATTTGATGCCTGCCTTAGATTCTTAAAGGAAGATCCATGGGATCGTCTCAGAAAATTAAGAGACGGCTTCAAAAATACAAAGCTCCAGATGCTTTTCCGTGGACAGAATATCTTAGGATATCGTCCATATGCAGATGATGTTGTTGAGTATTTCGTACAGAAGTCAATCGCAAACGGAATCGATATCATCCGTATTTTCGACTGCTTAAATGATATCAGAAACTTACAGACAGCAGTTACAGCATGTAACAAGGAAAAGGGACATGCTCAGGTAGCTCTTTCATATACACTTGGAGATGCTTACACACTTGATTACTGGATGGATATGGCAAAGAGAGTTGAGGACATGGGTGCTGACTCACTTTGTATCAAGGATATGGCCGGTCTTTTAGTCCCTGCAAAGGCTACGGAGCTTGTTCAGGCTTTAAAGGATTCTACAAGCCTTCCTGTCGAGCTTCATACACACTACACATCAGGTGTTGCTTCAATGACATACATGAAGGCTGTTGAGGCCGGAGTTGATATCATTGATACAGCTATGTCACCATTCGCTCTTGGAACAAGCCAGCCTGCAACAGAGGTTATGGTTGAGGCATTCAAGGGCACAGAGTTTGATACAGGTCTTGATCTTAATCTCTTAAGTGAGATTGCTGATTACTTCAGACCAATGAGAGAGGAAGCCTTAGCTTCAGGTCTCATGAACCCAAAGGTACTCGGAGTAAATATCAATACTCTCCGTTATCAGGTTCCTGGAGGAATGCTTTCAAACCTTATCTCACAGCTCAAGGAGCAGGGCAAAGAGGACAAGTACGAGGAGGTTCTCGCAGAGGTACCTCGTGTGCGTAAAGACCTCGGTGAGCCACCACTTGTAACTCCTTCTTCACAGATCGTTGGTACACAGGCTGTATTTAACGTACTCATGGGCGAGAGATACAAGGTTGCTACTAAGGAGACTAAGGATATCCTTCTTGGTAAGTATGGTCAGACAGTTAAGCCTTTCAACCCAGAGGTTGTTGACAAGGTTCTTGGTGATGATAAGAAGAATGCCATCACATGTCGTCCGGCAGATCTTCTTGAGCCTGAGCTTGACAAGATTGAGGCTGAGATGAAGCAGTGGAAACAGCAGGATGAGGATGTTCTTTCTTATGCTCTATTCCCACAGGTTGCTACTGATTTCTTCAAGTACAGACAGGCACAGCAGACAGGTGTTGATGCAAAGGCCGCTGATACTGAGAATAAGGCTTACCCTGTATAGTATTTAAAAATATAATTCATGCTTTTGAATTTCAAGCAGGTCCGGCTTTGCCGGGCCTGTTTTTTGGTGATGAGATATGGAGAAAAGTAAGTCCCGGGCATCGGGCAGGCACGCACACTTTCATGTGTGCGAATAGCGCAGCCTCTTAGATACTATAGAAATTATGCCCATGAAACACAGAAATGTCCTGCCATGGACGGCAGGACAAGGTGTTATGCGCCATGGATGGAGCATAAAAGCCGGTTTCGTCAAGCATAGACCAACTTCAAACATAATTTCGTATAGTATCTTAGTGGCGTAGCGTAGCGCACGGGAAAGTGTGCGTGCCTGCCCGGTGCCCGGGACTTACGAGTCTATTCTATGGCAAAAATAAAAAATATAAATTCGCTCTTTCATATAGAGGAAAAAAGTGATAATATTTTAAGGTATGAAAAAATTGCTGCAGGTCACACAAATATGTGAAGCACAGCCATAAACGGGAAAGCTCAGGAGTATATGATGTCAAATACTAACGACTTACTTAACAGGATAAATGCTAAATACAGTACGATGAGCAAGGGGCACAAGCTGCTTGCTACATACATAACTGATAATTATGATAAGGCTGTCTTTCTGACAGCGGCTAAGATGGGCGAGACGGTAGGAATTTCTGAGTCTACGGTTGTCAGGTTCGCTACATCGCTCGGATATAAGGGATATCCCGATTTTCAGAAGGCACTTGAGGAGCTTGTAAGGAACAAGCTCAATTCGGTTCAGCGAATGGAGGTCACATATGGGCGTATCAGCCAGTCACAGATTCTTGAGACTGTACTGCAGTCTGATCGTGACAAGATTAAGACCACTCTGGAAAAAATTGATGCGGATGCATTTGACCTGGCGGTAGATACTATTTTACAGTCAAGGAAAATTTATATTGTCGGAATCAGAAGCTGTGCACCTCTTGCAAGCTTTCTTGCATTTTATATGAATCTGATGTTTGAGGATGTGTGTCTGCTTACGACAAACAGCTCTAGCGAGCTTTTTGAGCAGATGGTGCGTATTGGCAAGGAGGATGTGATTATCGGCATCAGCTTTCCGCGTTACTCTATGCGTACTCTTAAGGCATTAGAATTTGCCAACAACAGGAGTGCAAAGGTTATCACTATCACAGACAGTATTCATTCACCGATGAATCTGTATTCTTCATGCAATCTGATTGCCGACAGTGATATGGCCTCTATAGTTGATTCACTTGTTGCTCCGCTTTCTGTCATCAATGCCCTGATTGTGGCTCTTTGCATGAAAAAGCAGAGTATTGTCGCAAAGACACTGACAGAGCTTGAGGATATATGGAATGAGTATCAGGTGTACGAGAATGATGAGATTGATTACATTGATGACTCTATAAAGGTACATTACGCTAAGCTGGGGGATTCGCAGGATGAGTAAGAATATTATTGTGGTAGGTGGCGGAGCCGCCGGAATGCTTGCAGCATATTTTGCTGCAGAAGCAGGGAATAAGATTACGCTTCTTGAAAAAAATGAAAAACTTGGGAAGAAAATATATATAACCGGAAAAGGCAGATGCAACCTGACCAATGCGTGCGATGTCGAGGAGCTTTTTTTAAATGTAAAGAGTAACAGCAAGTTTTTGTACAGCGCTTTTTATGGCTTTGACAACAGCAGAGTGATTGATTTTTTTGAGAGTCATGGCATGCCTGTAAAGGTGGAGCGTGGCAATCGTGTATTTCCGGTATCTGATAAGTCGTCGGATGTGATTTTTGCTTTACAGAGAGCTTTGAAGGAAAAGAAAGTGGAGGTATTGCTTCATACGGAGGTATCGAAGCTGTGCTATGAGAAAATCACTGATACTAGGGCAGATGAGGAAGCTAGTGATAAAAAGCCTGAATTAAAAATAACAGGTGTCATATTAAAGGATGGCACCACAATGGCTGCTGATGCAGTTATTGTGGCCACAGGAGGACTTTCATATCCTTCTACAGGCTCTACAGGTGACGGCTACAAAATGGCAGAGGATGCAGGCCATACTGTGACAGAGTGCACACCGTCGCTTGTGCCGTTTAATGTAAAGGAAGAGTGGGTAAAGAGTCTTCAGGGACTTTCACTTAAAAATACGGCTATTTCCATATATAGTGGCAAAAAGAAGCTTTATGAGGATTTTGGAGAGATGCTTTTTACGCATTTTGGGGTCAGCGGCCCTATGATTTTGTCTGCGAGTGCATCAATTAAGCAAAGCCTTATTAAGCAGCCTCTTGACATGTATATTGATTTGAAGCCGGCTCTCACACAGGAGGCCTTGGACAAGAGGATTCTCAGGGAGTTTGAGGAGGCAAAAAACAAGCAGTTTAAGAATTCGATAAACAAGCTTTTGCCGGCAAAAATGATTCCGGTGATAATTGAGCTTTCAGGCATTGACCCGGATAAGAAGGTCAATGAGATATCGAAAGAGGAAAGAAACAGACTTCTTATGCTTTTTAAGAAGCTGCCTGTCACTCTTAATGGCCCAAGAGGATATAATGAAGCTATTATCACAAAGGGCGGCATAAAGGTGAAGGAAATCAATCCATCCACTATGGAGTCGAAGCTTGTGAATGGCCTCTACTTTGCCGGCGAGGTGCTGGATCTGGATGCTTATACGGGAGGCTTCAATCTGCAGATAGCATGGTCCACAGGATATCTGGCAGGAACAAGTGCAGCGGTTTGATGATTTGGAAAACTATTTTGAGATACTTATAATAACAGTTATTTATGCGCATAGTGAATTGAGTAGCTGGGATTTTAATAAAAATGATGAACAAAAATATTTTAAGGAGAAATTATGAGATACAATATAGCAATTGACGGACCGGCAGGAGCCGGAAAAAGCACTATAGCAAAGAGACTTGCAAAGGAACTTGGCGCAATTTATGTCGATACAGGTGCCATGTACCGTGCCATGGCATACTATTTTATCCAAAAGGGTGTGGACAAGGATGATATTGACACTATCACGAAGCTGTGTAAGGATGTTGAGGTTTCAATCAGCTATGAAAACGGTGAACAGCAGGTTATCTTAAATGGTGAGAATATCACAGGATTTATAAGACAGGAGGCTGTCGGCAATATGGCATCAGCAACAAGTGTTTATCCTGTAGTTAGAGAAAAGCTTGTTGAGCTTCAAAGACAGCTCGCTGCCAGAGAGAATGTGGTGATGGATGGAAGAGATATAGGAACTGTTGTGCTTCCTGATGCCAATGTCAAGATATTTTTAACAGCAAGCTCTAAAGTGCGTGCAAAGAGACGCTTCGATGAGCTTACTGCAAAGGGTGAGAAATGCGATATTGATGCAATCGAGAAGGATATTATAGAGAGAGACCACAGGGATATGACAAGAGAGACATCACCTTTGAAGCAGGCGGATGATGCCGTGCTGCTTGATTCGTCTGATATGACAATCGATGAGGTGGTAGATAGAATGAAACAGCTTGTGAAAGAGGCATAGCGTATGGGAGAGCTTACTATCGCAAAGAGCGCCGGCTTTTGTTTTGGAGTGACGAGAGCAGTAAATATGGTCTATGAGGCAATTGAAAAGGAAGATGTGCCTATATACACCTATGGCCCGATTATTCACAATGACGAGGTCGTAAAGGATATGGAAAAAAATGGCGTAACCGTCATAAACGATCTCGATGAGCTTTCTTCTCATGAAAAGGGTGTGATGATTATCCGTTCACACGGTATAAGCAAGGCTGAGTATGACAGGATAAAAAACTGTGGCTTTGAGGTGCTTAATGCAACCTGTCCTTTTGTATCAAAAATTCACAGATATGTGGAGGATTATAGCTCAAAGGGCTATGATATTATAATTGTCGGCAGTCCAAAGCACCCTGAGGTGTGTGGAATAAAGGGCTGGGCAGACGAAAAATGCCATGTGACCATCATAAATTCGCCTGAGGATGCCGAAAATTACATGAAAAATAGTACAAAAAAACTATGCATAGTGTCACAAACGACATTTAACTACAATAAATTTCAAGATATAGTTGAAATTATTGCAAAAAAAGGTTATGATATAACTGTTTTAAATACAATCTGTAATGCTACAGAGGTCAGACAGACCGAAGCTAGAAAGGTAGCACAGTGCTCAGATGTCATGATTGTCATAGGCGACAGGCACAGCTCCAATACACAGAAGCTATTTGAAATATGTAAAAACGAATGCAAAAATACTTACTATATACAGACAAGTGACGAAATGGATTATACACAAATCAGGTCCAACAATAACGTAGGTATTACAGCAGGGGCTTCAACCCCAAATAATATCATTGAGGAGGTTTCAAAGAATGTCAGAAATGAGCTTTGAACAAATGCTGGAAGAATCTTTTAAAACTATAAGAAATGGAGAAGTGGTAGAAGGTACCGTTATTGATGTTAAACCTGACGAGATTTTCTTAAATATTGGATACAAATCAGACGGAATTATTACTAGAAACGAGTACACAAATGAGCCGAACGTAGATCTTACTACTGTTGTAAAGGTTGGCGACAAGATGGAAGCCAAGGTAGTTAAGCTTAACGATGGCGAGGGCCAGGTTATCCTTTCTTACAAGCGCCTTCAGGCAGAGAAGGGCAGCAAGCGTCTTGAGGAGGCTTTTGAGAACCAGGAAGTATTAAAGGCAAAAGTTACACAGGTATTAGCCGGTGGGGTATGTGTCAGTGTTGATGAGACAAGAGTATTCATCCCTGCAAGCCTTGTATCAGATACTTATGAGAAGGATCTCAACAAGTTCAAGGATCAGGAGATTGAGTTTATCATCACAGAGTTCGATCCAAGAAAGAGACGTATTATCGGAAATAGAAAGGTATTACTCGTTGAGCAGAAGGCTAAACAGCAGGAAGAGCTTCTTGCAAATCTTCACGTTGGCGATGTAATCGAAGGAACAGTTAAGAATGTTACAGATTTCGGTGCATTCATCGATCTTGGCGGAGTAGACGGATTACTTCATATCTCAGAGATGTCTTGGGGCAGAGTAGAGAACCCTAAGAAGGTATTCACTGTTGGACAGACTGTAAGAGTATTTGTTAAGAACATCAATGGTTCTAAGATTGCTCTTTCAATGAAGTTTGATGACGAGAATCCATGGAATGGTGCAACAGAGAAATTTGCTCCTGGCAATATCGTAAAGGGCAAAGTAGCCAGAATGACAGATTTTGGTGCATTCATCGAGCTTGCTCCTGGTGTTGACGCACTTCTTCATGTTTCACAGATTTCAAAGGATCATGTTGAGAAGCCATCAGATGTTCTCAAGATTGGTCAGGAGGTTGAGGCTAAGGTTGTTGAGTTCAATGAGGACGATAAGAAAATCAGCTTAAGCATGAAGGCTCTCCTTGATTCAGAGGATGATGGAGCAGATGTTGCAGATGTAAATATCGATGAGGTTGCTTCTGATAACGAGTAGTTTTTGATTTTAAAGCTGTCATATATAATTATATGGCAGCTTTTATTTGTATCGGGTGGCACCTATTGGAGGATTGTGATGTTTGATCATTATGAATGGTTTAAAAATGAAGTGTACAGGCTGACGCAGATAGATCTCAATTATTATAAAGAAAAGCAGATGCGCAGGCGTATTGATACTCTTGCGAGAAAAAATGGGGCTGATTCTTATGAGACATACATTGAGATGATTTCTGCAGATAAGGCTAAGTTTAAACAGTTTATCAATTTTATCACTATCAATGTATCTGAGTTCTACAGGAATCCTGATCAGTGGAGTTTTTTGGACAGAGAGGTCATTCCTGAGATATTAAAGAACAATAAAGGGACGATTAAGATATGGAGCGCGGCATGCTCAACAGGGGACGAGCCGTATTCGCTTGCCATGGCTTTTTCGAAGCATGTTCCACTGTCTCGTATAAAGATACTGGCTACAGATATTGACGACCAGGTGATTGCGAGCGCTAAAGCCGGGCTTTACAGCGCAAAGTCTGTAGAAAATGTGCCGGCTGACCTGAAGAAGAAGTACTTTACCCAGGTGGAGGGCTCATACAAGATATCTGATGATATCAAGCGGTGTGTGACCTTTAAGAAACACAATCTGTTGAAGGATTCATATCCAAAGGATTACGATCTTATCCTGTGCAGGAATGTGGTGATTTATTTTACCGATGATGCGAAGGATATGATATACAAAAATTTCTTCAATACTTTAAAATCCAAGGGAATATTGTTTATAGGCAGTACTGAGCAGATAACTACATATCGTGAGCTCGGCTTTGAGAGATTAAGCAGTTTCTATTTTAGGAAGCCATGATATCTTATCAGAGGTTAAACAGATGGTCTGTTATGTGTTTTACATATGACAGTACCATCTGTTTTGAATTTATAAAATCTTCAGTCAGCAGGAAATAGCTGTACTTATCCTTTATATCGAATCGAAACTCTGGCTTCATGAAGTCAGAGTACTGTCTGATGAAGGTACCGGTTTTGCGCACATAGCAGTTGTACGCCTTGCATTTTTCGCGGTATTCGTGGTCGACATATGCTGCGACGCTCTTGTGTATGGCCATGTCCTCCTTTGGCAGATAGTAATAGTTTTTGTAATCGCTGTAGAAATGGCGCATTTCCCCCTCGAATATCTCTGCACGCACATAGCTTTTTGTAGTGCCGATGGTCAGATAGATGTCATTGTCATGGTAGCTTACAGATTTTGGAACGGAGAATTTATTTTCAAATGATATGATAAGCTCATTCATCAGGCTGCCGTCGTATGCTGTATATGGGTTTACGGATACACCGGTGATGTCTGCAATGCCATGTATGCATTCTTTATACGAAAGTATACTAAGGAGCTTTGTCATGCCAAGGACATCCTCGTAGTTGTGTGTCAAAAGCAGGGATAGCTTTTTATCGTCCTTTTGGGCAAGATATTCATAATAAACGTTTATGAGCTCGCCACCGGAATATTTATCCTCCCTATCTATACCAAGAAATGCTTCGATGCTTTTTTGCTTGTAGTTTTCGAGGCACAAAAGAGGCTTTATCGGTGAAAGCTCCTTAAAGATATCGAGTATCCGCACATTACAGAAGGGGTCTTCCTGCTTATATTTCTTGTATTTATTCTTTAAAAATGGAATATCAAAGCCGACGCCATTGAAGGATATGATAGTGCTGCAACCTGACAAACTTCCTGCGAAGGCTTCAATTACAGCTGCTTCGTCATCGACAGATTCGGCAAAATACTGGTCTATTACAATACGATTTTTAATGCGCCTTGCACAGCCTATCATGTAGACAATCGCTTTCACCGGTGAAAAGCCTGTTGTCTCAATATCAAAGAACATAGTGTTTTCTTTAAATATGCTGTCTGAAAAATTATCGGTTTTTATGTAAATTTCTTCATTGTGAAATATTTTCATTTCTCGATTCCTGCCTTGAATATCATTTGTATAAACATTATAACATAAAGTATTAAAAAAAGTACATAATATACTATTTAACTAAAAATCATAAGTGGTATAATAGGGATAGTAATGTGCAATAGCATTTCCACGTTATTAATCTAAAAGAAAGAGGGGCACAAAAATGGGTCATAAAACGTTTATTGGCGGTGTTCATCCATATGATGGCAAAGAGCTGTCTAAGGATTCACCAATTAAAGAAGTTTTGCCCAAGGGCGACATGGTATATCCGGTTTCGCAGCATATCGGCGCACCGGCTAAGCCTGTTGTTGCCGTAGGTGACACTGTGTTGAAGGGACAGATGATAGCAGAGGCCGGTGGCTTTGTTTCATCACCTATCTATTCATCAGTGTCAGGAAAGGTTAAGGCTATTGAGAAGCGACGTGTGGCGGTCGGCGATATGGTTGACAGTATTGTTATCGAAAATGATGGCATGTTTACTGAGACAACATATGAGAGCGTCGAGGATGTCACTGCGCTTTCAAAGGAAGAAATCATCGAGAAGGTCAAGAATGCGGGAGTTGTCGGCATGGGCGGTGCCGGTTTCCCTACACATGTTAAGCTTTCTCCAAAGGAGCCGGACAAGATTGAGTATATTATCGCAAACTGCGCAGAGTGTGAGCCTTACCTCACATCTGACTACAGACGTATGCTTGAGAATCCTGAGGAATTAATTGGCGGCATGAAGATCATACTTCAGCTTTTTGACAATGCAAAGGGTATCCTTGGTATAGAGGATAATAAGCCTGACTGTATCGAAAAGCTCACAGAGCTCACGAAGGATGAGCCACGTATTGAGGTTTGTCCGCTTATGACAAAGTATCCACAGGGTGGTGAGAGACAGCTCATCTATGCTACAACCGGCAGAGCCATCAATTCTAAGATGCTCCCTGCTGATGCAGGCTGTATCGTTGATAATGTAGAGACAATCATTGCTGTCTACAATGCTGTAAAGAATGGACAGCCAGTCCTTAAGCGTATTTCAACAGTTACAGGAGATGCTGTGAAGAATCCTTCCAATATTTTATACAGCATCGGTACCTCATATCAGGAGCTGGTTGATGCTGCAGGTGGCTTTAAGAGCCAGCCGGAGAAGATTATATCAGGCGGTCCTATGATGGGCTTTGCCATGTTTAGTCTTGATATCCCTACTACAAAGACTTCTTCATCAATACTGTGCTTCACACATGATGAGGTGGCAGCATTTGAGCCACAGGCCTGCATTAACTGCGGTCGTTGCGTGGAGGCATGTCCTGAGCAGCTCATTCCAAGCCGTCTTGCGAAGTTTGGTTTGCGTGGACAGATGGATGAGTTTGAGAAGTGGCACGGACTTGAGTGTATTGAGTGTGGAAGCTGTTCATTTGCATGTCCGTCAAGGAGACAGGTGGCTCAGCCTATTAAGACAATGAAGAAGCTTGTTCTCGCTGAAAAGAGAAAACAGGCCAGCAAAAAATAAAGAAAGAGGTGGATTAAAGTGAGTGATTTATTTCATGTTTCATCATCACCACATGTACGTGCCAAGGATTCCACTGACAGAATAATGCTTTATGTCATTATAGCATTACTCCCGGCAAGTCTTTTTGGTATTTACAATTTTGGATTTAGAGCACTTTTTATCATTCTGCTTACCATCGCATCGTGTGTGGCATCAGAATGGGTGTTTGACTACATAGTTAAGAAAAAGAGCACAATTACCGATCTTAGTGCGGTTGTTACAGGACTGCTTTTAGCACTAAACCTTCCGGTTGCACTTCCATGGTGGGAGGCTGTACTCGGTGGAGTATTTGCAATCATCATTGTCAAGTGTATGTTCGGAGGACTCGGACAGAACTTTATGAACCCGGCACTTGGTGGAAGATGCTTCCTTCTCATCGCATTTGCGGCTGATATGACCAATTTCAACGTCACAAGAAACGGTGTGGATGTATACTCAGGAGCAACACCACTTGCGCTCATCAAAAATGAGGGACTTTCAAGTGTCAATGTAAGGGATATGCTTATAGGAAATACTGCAGGAACAATCGGTGAGACATCAGTTATAGCTATTTTAATAGGTGCTATCATCATGATTTTACTTGGAGTCATTGATTTAAAGATTCCTGCATCTTACATTATTACATTTGCTGTTTTCATGTTCCTTTTCGGAGCACAGCAGTTTGATATCAACTATGTTGTTGCAGAGCTTTGCGGTGGCGGACTGATGCTCGGTGCATTTTTCATGGCGACCGATTATGTCACAAGCCCGATTACGCCGATGGGCAAGATAATATTCGGTATCTGCTGTGGTATATTGACAGGAGTATTCCGTTGCTTCGGTGCCAATGCAGAGGGAGTTTCCTTTGCTATCATCTTAAGCAACTGCCTTGTTCCTATTATTGAGAAGGTTTCTATCCCAAGAGCCTTTGGTATGGTAAAGGAGGCAAAGAAGAATGAATAAACGTATTGTACATGACGCTTTGATTTTAACTGCCTTTACTCTGGTGCTTGGTTTTATTCTTGCCCTGGTTCAGGGAATCACGGCAGATCCTATCGACAAGGCCAATAAAGCAGCAGCACAGAAAGCATATCAGGCAGTATTTTCGGATGCAAAATCGTTTGAGAAATATGATTATGATGCTGATGAAGCTGATAAGCTTGTATCTGATGCGGGCTACAAGGATACAATCGATGATATTGAGACTGCCCTTGATTCAAACAAGGAGACATTAGGTTATGTCATCACAGTTACAGCCAAGGATGGTAGCCAGGGAAGTATCACATTCTCTGTAGGTATCAAGAATGATGGTACTGTAAACGGTTACTCGATCACAAGCATCAGTGAGACTCCGGGACTTGGAATGAAGGCCGAGGAGGCTGATTTCTACAAGCAGTTTGAGAACAAGAAAGTAGACAAGTTCGACGTTGTAAAGACCACACCTTCAAAGGATGATGAGATTGAGGCCATCACAGGCTCAACCATCACATCAAAGGCTATGGCCAACGGCTGCAACGCAGCTATTACTTACTTCCAGAATAAATTACAGGGAGGTGCCAACTAATGAACAAATATGTAGAGCGTTTATATAATGGTATCATTAAGGAAAATCCTACCTTTGTACTTATGCTTGGTATGTGTCCTACACTGGCTGTTACATCCAGTGCGGTAAACGGACTTGGAATGGGACTTTCCACCACGGTAGTACTTATATGTTCAAACCTTTTGATTTCACTTTTCAGAAAAGTGATTCCTAACGGAGTGCGTATGCCGGCGTATATCGTCATAGTTGCATCTCTTGTTACAGTAGTACAGTTTTTAATGCAGGCTTATCTGCCTAGTCTTTCAGCAGCACTTGGTGTATACATCCCACTTATCGTGGTTAACTGTATCATCCTTGGACGTGCTGAGAGCTATGCTTCAAAGAATCCGCCTGTAGAGTCTATCTTTGATGGAATGGGAATGGGACTTGGATTTACCATGGGCCTTACAATTATCGGACTTATCCGTGAAATCTTAGGTGCAGGAACATTTTTCAACATCAAGATTTTCGGTGACTGGTTTACACCAATCACAATTTTTATCATGGCACCGGGAGCTTTCCTCGTACTAGGCTTCCTCGTTGCAGGCATGAATATCATCCGTAAAAAGATGGAAGCAAAGGGTACACCTCTTGCTGAGCCGGCAGGCTGCCTTTCAGGAGATTGTGCACATTGTGGAGCATCATGTCCATCAGCAAAAGCAGCACAGGCCGCTGTTGAGCCTAACACTACAGAAGGAGGGGATAAATAATGGGTACATTAGGTCATTTACTGCTCATTGCAGTAGCATATGCAATAGTTAACAACGTAGTACTTAGCCAGTTCCTTGGTATCTGTCCTTTCCTCGGCGTATCAAAGAACACAAAAACTGCTGCCGGAATGGGTGGTGCGGTAATTTTCGTTATCACAATCGCCACATTCGTTACACAGCTTATTTACAATTTTATACTGTATCCGCTTAATCTGTCATATTTACAGACTATCGTGTTCATTCTTGTAATTGCAGCACTTGTTCAGTTTGTAGAGATGTTCTTAAAGAAACAGATGCCGCCTCTTTACAAGGCACTTGGTGTGTATCTGCCTCTTATCACAACAAACTGTGCCGTACTCGGTGTAGCACTTAACAGTGTAACAAAGGGCTACAATATCTTAGAGAGTGTAGTTTACGGCTTTGCCACAGCTTTTGGTTTCTTTATTGCCATCGTGCTTATGGCTGGTGTACGTGAGAAGATTGAGTATAATGATATTCCAAAGCCTTTCCAGGGAACAGCCATCGTGCTTCTTACAGCATGTCTTATGGCTATCGCCTTTATGGGATTCTCAGGAATGGTTTCTGTATAGGATTGGAGGAAAAGTGATATGAATGTTACTGCGATTATTATTGCAGCTTTAGTTGTTGGAGCTGTCGGTATAATTCTTGGATTTTTCCTCGGTATTTCAGGAGAAAAATTCAAAGTAGAGGTTGACCCGAGAGAGGAAGCAATACTTGAGGTGCTTCCGGGCAACAACTGTGGTGGCTGTGGATATGCCGGATGCTCCGGACTTGCTGCCGCCATTGCAAAGGGAGAGGCACCGGTAGGACAGTGTCCTGTAGGTGGAGATCCTGTTGCGGCAAAGGTCAGCGAGATTATGGGTGTAAAGGTTGAGGCCGGAGTAAAGAAGGTTGCATTTGTAAAGTGCGCCGGCACCTGCGACAAAGCAAATACAGACTACGACTATACAGGAGTAGAGGATTGTGTTGCCATGTCATTTGTACCGGGCGGCGGACCTAAGTCATGTAATTATGGCTGTCTCGGCTATGGAAGCTGTGTGAAGGCATGTCCTTTTGATTCAATCCATGTGGTTGACGGAGTGGCATGTGTCAATCCGCTTACATGCAAGGCCTGCGGCAAGTGCGTAGAGGCTTGTCCAAAGCACCTCATCGAGCTTATTCCATATGACACAAAGCACGTTGTAAAGTGCAGCTCAAAGGACAAGGGCAAGGATGTCATGAAGGCATGCTCAGTGGGCTGTATCGGTTGTCATCTGTGCGAGAAGAATTGTCCGTCAGATGCTGTCCATGTAGTAGACAATGTAGCTTATATTGATCAGGAGAAATGTACAGGCTGCGGAATCTGCGCAGAGAAGTGTCCAAAGAAGATTATTCTGTAATGAATAAAAGCTGTCACATATCATTATGATATGTGGCAGCTTTTTTTATAAGCTTGCAGCTATTCTGTGCTTACGTTATACTCATCTGATGTCGTGATAATGCTATAATCATCTGTCACAAATATTGCCTCAACACCGGAAAGGGAATTGATAAGCTCCTTTGCTTTATCAATGCCAAGAGCAAAGCATGTGGTGCTTAAGGCATCTCCGTCGCAGGAAGAGTCACTTATGATGGTGACAGAGTACAGATTGTTTTTGACAGGATAGCCGGTTGTGGTGTCCAGTATATGGTGATATAGCTTGCCATCTACTCTGTAGTATCGCTCGTAGATACCTGAGGTGACGACGGATTTGTCCTTGACTTTGACGGTACATATTGGCTCGCCGCTCTCGTCGAAGGGCTTTTGTATGCCGACGGTATAATCACTTCCGTCGGATTTTTTACCGACAGTGAGGACGTTGCCGCCCAGGTTTATGATGCCTGAGGTGATTTTTTTGGACTGTAAATAAGCCTTCATCTTATCGGCGATAAAGCCCTTTGCGATTCCGCCAAGGTCAAGCTTTGCTTTTGAATCGGTTAGCATCACATCGTTTCCGTTAATCTGTATATTGCGGTAATTTACATGTGACAGCTCGCTTTGTATCTGCGCATCAGACGGAACGACTGATGCATCCACCTCATTATCTTTAGAGTCGGTATTTTCAGCTATTTCAGAAAAATTCCACAAATCAGACAGCTTTCCTATAGTGATATCAAACCTGCCGTCACTTGTGTCGCCGTATTCGATGCCCTTTTTTATGAGCTCAAGTGTATCATCGCTTACTGTGACATATTCTTTGCCGGCAGCGTCATTTATTTTGCTCACCTCTGAGTAACTAACTGTGTTTGAAAGCATATCCTCATATTTCTTTGCCATATCAAAGCAGTCGTCTATGTATTTCTCGTCGGTAGTGCCATAAAGCGTAATCTGTATTATCGTGTCAAAGTAGAAGCCCTGTTTGGAAACCTTCTGCTGAGCCTTGGGCTTTAATTCACATGCAGACAGACTTCCTGTTATTGTGGCAAGCACCAAAAGGACAGGGACAAGGTGTTTTAGTTTATTTTTCATAGTGCATCCTTTATTAATTTCCTGGTTGTAAATTATTTATAGTTAAAGCTTAAATAGTAAAAGCATAAATATAACTTTGCGTCCGGGCTTTATGAAATTTAAAGCCGAAAGCAACAGAAATATAATAACACAAAATAAAAAAATGAGACAGTAGTAAAAATGATTTTGTATTTTGCATGAATATATGGTAAAGTAGTAAATGTATGCGTAATGTAATTATGTATGCATTTAGACTTACAATAGGAAAGATGATAGAAATGAGTTTTTTAGACAATTATAAAAGAGTGGTAATAAAGATAGGCTCATCGACGCTGACACATGCAGAGACGGGAAGCCTTAATTTTTCAAAGATGGAGCGTCTGGTGCGCTCGATATGTGATTACAGAAACAGCGGTATGGATGTGTGCCTCGTAAGCTCCGGAGCCATCGCGGTTGGACGGGATGTGATAGGCATAAAGGAGCGCCCGAGCGATATTTCAATAAAGCAGGCATGCGCCGCAGTGGGACAGGGCAGGCTTATGATGACATATCAGAAGCTTTTTTCCGAGTATAATCAGAATTCCGGACAGGTGCTTATGACAAAAAATACCATAGTCAATCCTGTTTCCAGACGCAATGTTATGAATACATTTGAGGAGCTTTTTGCTCTGAACGTGGTGCCTATTGTCAATGAAAATGATACGGTAAGCACATACGAGATGCAGTTTGGTGACAATGATACGCTGTCTGCTATAGTTACATCGATCACGAAGGCTGATCTGCTCATACTGCTATCTGATATAGACGGACTGTATTCCGACGATCCTCATGACAATCCGGATGCAAAGCTTATCAGAGAGGTTGATACGCTTGACAGGAAAATACTTGGCATGGCAAAGTCATCAACCGGCAGCGATGTCGGAACCGGCGGCATGGCGACAAAGCTTACAGCGGCAAAGATTGCCACATATTCCGGGGCCGATATGATTATCGCAAACGGCGGCAATATGGGGATTTTATATGACATTATGAATGACAGATATACAGGAACACTTTTCCACAGGGCAAAGGATGCAGAGTTTGTGCTTGCGGATTATATACAAAGAGAGATGGCACCTACATCTACAGGCGGCCAGTAATCAGCTATAAATTTGAAATCAGGAGAGTGCTATGACACAGGAAAAAATACAGCGAATTAATGAGCTTTACAGAAAGTCACAGGCAGAGGGACTTTCTGAGGCAGAGAAAAAGGAGCAGGATCTTTTGCGCAAGGAGTATATAGCAAACGTGAAGAAGAATTTAAGAAACCAGCTCAACAATATCGATATGGTAAACGATGACGGTTCGGTTGAGAACCTCGGCGAGAAATATGGAAACAAAAAAAGAAATTCGTAGCAGGCTAAAAGAGCAAAGAAGCCTTCTGGGTGCTGATGAGTGCTACAACATGAGCCATGAAATTTATAAAAGGCTCATAGCTTTAGAGCTCGACAGGGAATATGATAACATACTTTTGTATTCAGCTATCAGAAATGAAGTGAATACTGATGAGTATTTTACCTATTTAATAAACAAAGCAAAAAGGATATATTATCCGAGGGTTTCTGGCGATAAAATGTCCTTTTACAGGGTAAGAAGCCTTGATGAGCTTAATTGTGGTTCATTTAATATTAAAGAGCCTGATATGACGAAGGAGTATACGCAGGCGGATGGCAGGGCGCTTATGATAGTGCCGGGGCTTGCATTTTCGGATACCGGTTACAGAATCGGTTACGGAAAGGGCTTTTATGACAGATATTTATCGTCTTTTGCAAAAAGAGACACTGTTATGGCAATTGGAGTGGGCTACGATTTCCAGTTACTTAGCAGCATGACGTTTGAAGATGAATATGACGTACCCTTAGATGGAGTGATAACAGATAAGAGAGAGGTGTTTATTGATGACTGATTTAGAAAAAATTTGTGCGGATGCATACGAGGCCAGAGTAAAGATAGGAACACTGGATACAGATATCAAGAATAAGGTATTAAACGATGCAGCGGACAATCTGCTTAAGGCAGAAAAAGAAATCCTTGAGGCAAACAAAAGGGATGTGGCCACAGCAGAGGAAAATATGAAGGCAATGAGCATGATTGACAGGCTCTCGCTTGACCATGACAGGCTCCTTGGCATGGCTGACGGACTCAGACAGATAGCAAAGCTGGCAGACCCTATTGGGGAAGTGATGTCTATGGCAAAGCGTCCTAATGGCCTTATTATCGGAAAAAGAAGAGTTGCAATCGGTGTTGTGGGAATCATTTTTGAGGCTCGCCCAAATGTCACATCAGATGCCTTTGGTCTGTGTTTTAAGACAGGCAACTGTGTCATATTAAAGGGTGGAAGTGATGCGATAAATACCAATATCGCAATAGTAAAGGCTTTAAAAAAGGCTTTAACGGACAATTTGGTTTCTGATGCTGCACTTGCACTTATTGAGTCAACAGACAGAGAGACAACAAATGCATTTATGAAGATGGATCAGTATGTGGATGTGCTCATACCAAGAGGCGGTGCGGGACTCATCCAGAATGTTGTAAAAAATGCTACAATTCCTGTCATCCAGACCGGTACAGGCAACTGCCATGTATATGTGGACAAGGATGCTGACTTTGATATGGCTGTTAATATTATTAACAATGCAAAGACACAAAGAATCAGTGTCTGCAATGCATGTGAGTCGATTGTAGTACACAGTGCCATAGCAGAGGAGTTTCTGCCAAAGCTGTACGATAAGCTAAGAGAGCATCATGTACAGCTGCGCTGTGATGAAAGAGCACAGGCAATTCTTGCCGGAAGAGACGATGTGACAGAGGCAGCTTCCGATGACTGGGGTATGGAGTATCTTGATTACATCATGTCGGTAAAGATTGTTGACAGTATTGATGAGGCAATCGAGCATATCAACAGATACAACACATCACATTCAGAGGCAATCATCACAAATGATTATGACAACGCACAGAAGTTCTTAAATGAAATAGATGCTGCATGCGTTTATGTAAATGCCTCTACCAGATTTTCCGATGGAAATGAATTCGGCTTTGGAGCTGAGATCGGAATCAGCACACAGAAGCTTCACGCAAGGGGACCTATGGGGCTTGAAGCACTGACAAGCTATAAGTATATTATTTACGGCAGTGGTCAGATCAGGGAATAGTCAGGTAAAGTATCATAGAATTAATTTGAGAGGAAACATAATATAACATGAGCTACGATATAGATATAACAAAGACACCACCGGCACATGAGCCTGAGAGGCAGTATTACTATATGGCGAAGGCAAAGGATTTTGTTGAAAAGAAATCTAAAGAAATCGGCCGTCCCATGACTTATTTCGTCAAGACCTTCGGCTGTCAGATGAACGCGCGCGACTCAGAAAAGCTTGTCGGAATACTAGAGCAGATTGGCTACGTGGAAGGAACTGATGAGCACGCTGATTTCATTGTATACAACACCTGTACCGTACGTGAGAATGCCAATAATAAGGTGTATGGCAGGCTTGGATATCTGCAGAACTACAAGAAAAAGAATCCTCTGATGAAGATTGCTCTCTGCGGATGCATGATGCAGGAGCCGGAGGTTGTTGAAAATATCAAAAAGCACTATAAGTTTGTAGATATCGTATTCGGAACCCACAATATATTCAAGTTTGCAGAGATTTTGTGCAACAATATCGAGTCTGGCTCACAGGTGATTGACATATGGAAGGATACCAATCAGATTGTCGAAGATCTGCCGGTGAAGAGAAAGTTCTCTTTCAAATCAGGTGTCAATATCATGTTTGGCTGCAACAATTTCTGCAGCTACTGTATAGTGCCATACGTAAGAGGTCGTGAGAGAAGCAGGGAGCCTAAGGATATCATAAGAGAGATAGAAAAGCTTGTTGCAGATGGAGTGTGCGAGATAATGCTTCTCGGACAGAATGTCAACTCATACGGTAAAACTCTTGACAATCCTATAACTTTTGCAGAGCTTCTTCGCGAGGTTAATAAGATTGAAGGACTTAAAAGAATACGTTTTATGACATCTCATCCAAAGGATTTATCCGATGACCTGATTATGGCGATAAAGGAGTGCGACAAGGTGTGCAAGCATATGCATCTGCCGCTTCAGTCAGGTAGCTCAAGGGTGCTTAAGGAGATGAACAGGCACTATGACAAGGAAAAATATCTCGATGAGGTAAAGAGACTTCGTGAGCAGATTCCTGATATTGCAATCACAACTGATATCATTGTAGGCTTCCCGGGAGAGACTGAGGAGGATTTCCTTGAGACAATGGATGTTGTCAAGCAGGTCAGATATGACAGTGCTTTTACATTTATTTACTCAAAGAGAACAGGCACACGCGCAGCTACCATGGAGAATCAGGTGCCTGATGATGTGGTCAAGGACAGGTTTGACAGGCTCTTAAAGGAGGTTCAGACTATCTCATCAGAAAAGGCAAAATGCTATGAGGGCAAAGTGGTGCCGGTACTTGCAGAGGAGATGGATGACCAGAAGGAGGGCTATGTGACCGGACGTATGGACAATAATTCAATCGTACATTTTCCGGGTACCGAGGATATGATTGGAAATATCTACAATGTGAAGCTTGATGAGTGCAGAGGCTTTTACTATATGGGAGAGATAAAAGAGGATGCGTAAGCGTTTTGGCAGAAATGATATAATCCTGATATCGGTTATTGTAATTATCTCTGTCGCTCTGCTTCTTGTATGGAAGCTTGTATATTTAAAGGGGCAGGATACGGATAGCGATGCATGTGTCGAGGTGACTATCGATGGAAGGGGCTATGGCACATATCCGCTTTCAAAGGATGATACAATTGAGATAAAAAACGGCGATGGCGATGTTACTAACACTCTTGTCATAAAGGGCGGTGTGGCGGATATGACCTCTGCCGACTGTCCGGATCATCTGTGCGTGAAGCAGAAGGCGATATCAAAGGAGGGAGAGTCGATTATCTGTCTGCCAAATAAGGTTGTTGTGACGGTAAAAAGCGACACGAAATCCGATATAGATTCGATATCCAAGTGATATCCGAACATTTTTATAGAAAGAATGAGATAAATGAAAACCAGAAAGATTGCATATCTTGGTATGCTTATGGCACTGGCACTGGTGCTAAGCTATGTTGAGTCACTTATACCGTTTGCGGTAGGCATACCGGGAGTGAAGCTTGGGCTTACAAATATAGTGACAGTAATCATGCTTTATATAGCAGCACCCATGGAGACGTTTCTGCTATGTGTATTTCGTGCGGTGCTTTCAGGCTTTATGTTTGGAAATGCGTTCAGCATCATATATTCACTGGCAGGCTGTATACTAAGCTTTATCGTTATGTACCTGCTTAAGAAATCAGATAAATTCAGTTCGGTTTCAATAAGCCTGGTCGGTGGAGTGTGTCACAATATAGGACAGATAATAGTTGCGGCTATAGTTTTGTCAACCTACAGCGTAGTGTATTATATTCCGGTGCTTCTTGTGGCAGGATGCATCACGGGACTTGTGATTGGAATAGTAGCATCACAGGTGCTTTTGAGGATTTCTGACAGCTTTCATGTATAGTTTTAATGGGCTGTAATCTACGTATATTTAATAACAAAGGAGATGCTGCTGTTTTTATGCCTGTGTGTCAGGCTACAGACGAAACAGTAACAAATGGATTCAATGTATGCATATATAAAAGGAGAGCTTGCAGAAAAAAATATAGACAGCATTGTAGTGGAGGCAGCAGGTGTAGGCTATCTCATTTACATACCGACGCAGTATTTTGATATGCTGCCTGACGAGGGAGAGGATGTAAAAATTTACACCTACCTATGTGTCAGGGAGGATGCCATGATACTTTACGGCTTTTTGAGCAAGGATGATCTTGAAATCTTTAAGCTGCTGATTACAGTCAGCGGAATCGGACCAAAGGGCGGCCTTGCCATTTTGTCAACTCTGCCTGCCGATGATTTGCGTTTTGCAATTCTATCGGGCGATTCAAAGGCTATATCAAAGGCACCGGGAATAGGTGCAAAGACGGCTCAGAGAGTAATACTTGATTTAAAGGACAAGCTGTCGCTTGAGGATGCATTTGAAAAGAAGCTTGAGAATCAGACTTCCGGTGCTGCTGTATCCATGAACAGCACTGTGAAAAATGATGCTGTCATGGCGCTCAATGCGCTTGGATACTCATCTACTGAGAGTCTTAAGGCAGTGTCCAGGGTTGATATCACAGAGGATATGGATGTAGAGGATGTGCTGAAGCTTGCGCTCAAAAATATGGGCTGATTGATAAAAGCTGTAAGCTTAAAACAGAAACGGGGAACAAAACGTGAAAAGAGTAATTTCCACACAATTGCAGGAAGAGGACATAAAGATAGAGAAATCCCTGCGTCCTATGTATTTTGATGACTATATCGGTCAGCAGAAGATAAAGGACAATTTAAAAATATATATTGAAGCCGCAAAATCAAGGGGCGAGGCGCTCGATCATGTGCTGTTTTACGGACCTCCGGGGCTTGGAAAGACAACACTTGCAGGAATCATTGCAAATGAGATGGGTACAAAGATAAAGGTGACCTCCGGTCCTGCAATAGGTAAGCCTGGAGAGATGGCAGCCATACTCAACGGACTTTCTGAGGGAGATATACTGTTTGTCGATGAGATTCACAGATTAAACCGTCAGGTGGAGGAGGTGCTCTATCCTGCTATGGAGGATTACGCCATTGATATCATGATTGGAAAGGGCGAGTCTGCAAAGTCAATCAGATTTAACCTGCCAAAATTCACACTTGTAGGTGCAACAACGAGGGCGGGCATGCTGTCAGCGCCTCTTCGGGACAGGTTTGGCGTGGTAAATCACATGGAGTTTTATACTGTCGATGAGCTAAAGCATATTATCGTCAATTCCGCAAAGGTGCTTGGAGTTGAGATAGATGACAAGGGAGCCTACGAGATGGCGCGTCGTTCAAGGGGTACCCCAAGACTTGCAAACAGACTGCTAAAGCGTGTCAGGGATTTTGCGCAGGTCAAGTATGACGGCAAAATCACCTATGATGTGGCAAGCTTTGCGCTGGACCTTTTGGAAGTGGACAAGTACGGACTGGATTTAAACGACAGAAATATACTTCTCACCATCATTGACAAGTTTGCGGGAGGACCGGTGGGCCTTGATACGCTTGCAGCGGCAATAGGTGAGGATGCCGGAACAATTGAGGATGTTTACGAGCCGTATCTGGTGAAGAACGGCTTCATAAACCGCACACCAAAGGGACGTGTGGCGACAGACCTTGCCTTTGAGCATTTTGAGAGAAAAAGGGCTTAAAGTTGCAATTTATATCTATAAGGCATATAATAATTAAGTATTTGATATTGAAATTGATATTAATATAGCTGGTTTGAATAAATGTGAAAACGGAGGATGATTAAATGTCTGCAAAAACAAATGCCGAGGTGGTAATAGACGGAAAGGTTTACACACTGTCAGGATATGAGAATGAGGAATACTTACAGAAGGTTGCGGCATACATCAACAACAAGATTGCAGAGTTTGATGATATGGATGAGTATAAGCATCTTCCGGGCAATATGAAGAGCACACTTATCGAGCTCAATATTGCGGATGATTATTTCAAGGCAAAGGCACTTGTCGAAAAGCTCGAGGGTGATATAGAGAATAAGGATAAGGAAATATACGATTTAAAGCATGATTTAATTTCCAATCAGGTGAAGACCGAGAATGCCGAGGCGAGCATGAAGGAGCTTGAGGCACAAAACAAAGAGCTTTTACTCAACAAGGCGAGACTTGAGGCAACTCTTGAGGAGTCACTTCTTGATGGAAAAAAGCCTGTTAAAAAATCTGCACATGCTTCTAAAGGGGCAAATGACAGTAGCGATAAATAGCAATAAAAGGGAACAGTTATCGTACACTGTTCCCTATTTTATTGCAGGTTTATATGATATCAAATGAGCATCTATATGAGGAAATATATGAGAAATAAAGATTTTGAACTGCTTGCACCGGCAGGAAACCTTGAGATACTTAAGGGTGTGATAGAAAGCGGCGCCGATGCTGTGTATGTGGGCGGAAGCATGTTTGGAGCCAGGGCATATGCCAATAATTTCACAGAAGAGGAGCTTTTAGAGGCAATTGATTTTGCGCATTTACGAGGAGTAAAGGTGTATTTGACGGTCAATACGCTGATTAAAAACAGTGAGTTTTCAAAGCTCTACGACTACCTGCTTGTGTACTACAAAAGAGGGCTTGATGCAGTGATAGTGCAGGATATTGGAGTGGTGAAGGCTATCCATGAGTATTTTCCGTCAATGGAGATACATACGAGTACACAGATGACGGTGACTGGAGCAGACGGAGTGCGCTTTCTTTCACAGTTTGGAGTGACGCGTGTGGTCATGGCAAGGGAGGTTTCTCTTGCCGAGATGAAGCGCATACATGAGGAAACCGGCATGGAGCTTGAAGCCTTTGTGCACGGAGCATTGTGCTATTCGTATTCAGGACAGTGCCTTTTCAGCAGTATTTTAGGTGGTAGAAGCGGAAACAGAGGCCGCTGTGCACAGCCGTGCAGACTGCCGTATACCGTGGAGGGCAAAAAGGATGAATACATTTTAAGCCTTAAGGATATGTGTGGTATAAAGGCTCTTGACAAGCTGCGTGATGCAGGTGTTTATTCGCTCAAGATTGAGGGACGTATGAAGCAGCTTGAGTATGCATGCGGAGTGGTAAAATACTACAGAAACTATATTGACAGCAAAAAGCCTGTTAGCGATGCTGATTATGACAGGATAAAGGCACTTGGAAACCGCTGTGGCTTCACAGACAGGTATTATTTCGACCACAATGGCTCTGATATGGTGACTTATGTGAAGCCTAATTTCGTTTCAAATGCTGCAGAGCCTTCACCTGAAAAAAGAAAGCTTTCGATAGAGGGCGAGCTTGTTTTAAGAGAGGGCGAGCCCGGAAGCCTCACTGTAAAAAGAGGTGATGTGACATACAAAGCTTCAATAGAACCTGTCAGCGCCGCACTTAAGGCACCGCTTGATAAAAAGGCCGCTATAGACAGGATAAACAAAACCGGTGATACAGACTTTGAGTTTTCGCATATTAAAGCTCAAATCGGAGAAAACGTCTTTGTGCCAAACGGAGCACTAAATAAGCTGCGGCGTGATGCAATTTCAGGGCTTTGTGATAAGCTGTTGAAAAAGTATTACAGGAATGATGCACGATATGCTGATATATCAAGTATGTGTGAGCTCCCTGAACATGTCGTAAAAAGCGATGCAGCACATGAAGATGGAGCTGTAAATGCAAAGGATTACACCACCATATGCTCGTGTATGACACGCGCGCAGCTTGATACACTTATTAGCTATGACTGCTTTGATGTATTTTATCTGGATTTTGACATGTATGACAGGAAGACTCTGATACAGCAGTTTGCAGATGATGTGAAAAGCCTTACAAAGCGAAATAAAAAAGTGTATCTCATGCTGCCTACGATATTCAGGGCGGATTCATCGGATTATTTTGTATCTATCGCAAAAGAGCTTGATACGGTAAGCTTCGAGGGCTTTGTTGTGAAAAATTACGAGGAGCTTTATCTGACAGAAAATCTGTTTACAGGGAAAAAAGTTATTTTAGACCACAATATGTATACCTTTAATGATGTTTCAAAGAGTGTATTTTTTGAGCACGGAGTAAGTGGTGACACAGTGCCGCTTGAACTCAATTCAAAGGAGATTATGCATAGAAACAATATAGGCTCGCAGATGATAGTCTATGGATATTATCCGCTTATGACCACCGCCAATTGTGTGCACAAAAACACAAAGGGCTGTGATAAAAAGCAAAAGCTTATTTATTTAAAGGACAGATACAATAAATCCTTTGCAGTTTGTAACAATTGTAAGGAGTGCTATAATATAATATATAATTCACTGCCTACCATGCTCATAAAGAACATAAGTAAGCTTAAGGAGGCAGGTATCAGAAGTTTTAGATACAGCTTTACAATCGAGACTCCAAAGCAGATTAAGGCGGTTATGGATGATAAGGTAGCTGAATATACAAACGGACATTACAAAAGAGGAGTAGAATAACATGGTACATCTGATAGTACAGCTTTCCAAGTATATTATGATAATACTTTTTCTCATATATACTTTTTTATGCTTTCATTTATTCAAGTATCCCGACAAGCCGAAAAAGCAGAGGCATATATATAATCTGCAGAGATTTTATATGTTTCTGATTCATTTAGATGGTTTTTTGGTGCTCTTTGTCACGACAATGGATACAAAGATAATAGGATTTTATATAGCACAGCTTGTGCTTTTTGAATCAATTTATTTGATTTATCATAAGTTTTATAAGAATGCCTCAGAGCTTGTGCTCAACAACATGGTGATGATGCTTTGTATTAGCATGATTATTCTAACGAGAATTTCGTTTGACAAGGCATTAAGGCAGTTTGTTTTTGTACTTGCCGGAACGATATTTGCGTTTTTAATACCGCTTATCATGCAAAAAGGCACGATGTTTCGAAAACTGACATGGACATATGCCGGTGTGGGAATACTTGGTCTTTTGTCGGTGCTTGTGGTAGGAGTGGCGAGCAGAGGAGCAAAGCTTTCTTTGACCTTTGGTCCTGTTTCGATTCAGCCGTCTGAGTTTGTGAAGATACTTTTTGTGTTTTTTATAGCATCCATGCTGTATAAATCAACTGATTTAAAGCAGCTTGCCATAACAAGCGGCGTATCGGCAGTGTTTGTGCTGATACTTGTTGCATCAAACGACCTCGGTGGAGCGCTCTTGTATTTCTTTACATATCTGGTCATGATTTATGTTGCGACAAAAAGGTTTTATATTTTTGCCGGAGGACTCGCGTTTGTGGGGCTTGGAATGTACGCAGGCTATCATCTGTTTTCACATGTGAAAAACAGAATTGTTGCATGGCTTGATCCTCTTTCTGTCATAGACAAGGCCGGCTATCAGGTGTGTCAGTCGCTTTTTGCCATAGGTACAGGCGGACTGTTTGGCTTTGGACTGGGGCAGGGACTGCCGAATAAGATACCTATTGTGTCTAAAGACTTTATCATAGCGGCTATATCAGAGGAGATGGGCGGTATATTTGCTGTCTGCCTCATTATGGTTTGTGTCAGCTGCTTTCTTATGATATTTAATCTTTCCATGCAGATGAAGGATGCATTTTACAAGTATGTGGCGCTTGGACTTGGCAGTGTGTATGCGCTTCAGGTGCTTTTAACTGTCGGCGGCTCAACCAAGTTTATACCGATGACTGGTGTGACGCTACCGCTTGTGAGCTACGGTGGCAGCTCGCTTCTATCTACGATGATTATTTTTGGAATGATACAGGGCATGTATATTATGCAGGCAGCCCCTGAAAAAAGGAGAAATATAGATGACAAGAGACGAAAGGACCATGAGACAAAAAACAGACAAAAGCAGACAGCTAAAGAGCCAGGGGCGCAGGGAAGTCAACAGAGAAGGAGAAAACCGGCAGCAGGCGGCAAAAACAGCACGAAGACACAGAAATAGAGAGTATGCGGTTGTTACATATTTTTTCCTTATAGTTTTTGTTGGATTGATAGGTTATTTCTTATATTTCCAGTTTGTAAAAAGCGACGAATTCATCAACAGTCCATACAATTCGCTGCAGGATCTTTTCTCTAAGAACGTAGTGAGGGGCGAGATACAGACTAAGGATGGACATGTCATAGCACGGACAAAGGTAGGTTCAGATGCATCTGAGACAAGGGAATACCCTGACGGCAGGATGTTTGCGCATGTGGCAGGCTTTGCCGTAAACGGTAAGGCCGGGCTTGAAAAGCAGGAAAATTTCTCATTGCTTCGCTCACATGAGTTTTTCCTTGACCAGATAGTAAATGATATAAGCGGCAAGAAAAATACCGGTGATAATGTCATAACCACACTGGATTACGAAGCACAGGCGGCTGCATACAATGCTCTTGGAGATTACGAAGGGGCTGTCATTGCAATTGAGCCGAAAACAGGAAAGATTGCAGTTATGGTGTCAAAGCCTGATTATGACCCAAATACCATCGCAAGTGACTGGGAGAGCGTAAACGGTGATGGCAGCACTTCTCTTTACAACAGGGCAACACAGGGACAGTATGCTCCGGGCTCAGTGTTTAAGATTTTTACAGCACTTGAGTATTACAACGAAAATCCGTCTACATACAACGACTACAGCTTTGATTGTGACGGCAGTATTACAAAGGACGGCTTTACAATCCACTGTGCCGGCAATAAATCACACGGACAGGAGGACTTAACAAAGTCGTTTGCAAAGTCATGTAACTCGTCCTTTTCCAATATAGGTCTTTTGGTGGACAACAATAAGCTTAATACCTTGTGTGACGATATGCTTTTCAACAAGAATCTGCCTATAGCCTTTGATTCAAAAAAGAGTAAATTTGCACTGGATAACAATGCTTCGTCAGCTCTGACCATGCAGACCACGATAGGTCAGGGAAACACGCTTGTTTCACCGCTTCACATGTGCATGATTGCCGGTGCAATCTGCAATGATGGAAATCTGATGAGGCCATATCTGGTAGACCATACGGAAAATGCGAGCGGGGCGCTTGTGGAGCAGAATAAACCGGCTTCATACAAGCAGATTATGTCAAAGGATCAGGCAGCTTTTCTCCAGAATCTTATGGCAGCAGTGGTATCTGATGGAACAGGCGCAAAGCTAAGCGACCAGAGCTATGAGGCCTTTGGAAAGACCGGAACTGCCCAGGTATCAGATTCTACAGACCAGACCAATGCCTGGTTTGTGGGCTATGGAAAAAAGGATGGCTATAATGATCTGGCTATCGCAGTAGTTGTGGAGGATTCGGGTGCCGGAAGCACATATGCGGTGCCGGTGGCAAAAAAGGTATTTGATAAATATTTCAATGAATAGGCTTGTTGCACTTTTTTTAGAAGTAGGTTATACTTAAGTGTAATGACAGACGTTATCGTTCATATTTCGCTTGAACTGACAGATAGCGTTTAAACCACACTTGGAGGAATGGCAATGATAGAAGCAACGAGCTGTGGCGGTGTGGTAATCTTTCGTGGCAAAATATTACTCTTATACAAGAACTACAGGAACAGGTACGAGGGGTGGGTACTGCCCAAGGGAACTGTGGAATCTGATGAAGAGTACAAGGACACTGCAATCCGTGAAGTGAAAGAGGAGACTGGTGCCAGTGCAACGATAATCCAATACGTGGGTAAGAGCCACTATTCTTTTACCGTGCCACATGATACAGTGGAAAAGGATGTACACTGGTATCTTATGATGGGCGAAAGTTATTATAGTAAACCGCAAAGAGAAGAGTATTTCATGGATTCAGGGTTTTACAAGTATCACGAGGCATATCATCTGCTCAAGTTTGCAAATGAGAAGCAGATACTTGAGAAGGCTTACAATGAGTACCTGGATTTAAAGAAAAGCAATTTATGGGGGACACACAAGTATTATTAGTATTATTAAAAAGCAGTTTTAAAAAACTGCTTTTTGAGGTTTTGGAATGAAATGGTATGAGGATTTATTTGTAGGAGAGTCTGTTACCGGAAAGATAAAGAAAATCAAGTGGAAGATAGAGCATAATGCCGGCATGCTTCACACATACATCATCACGTTTCCGTCAAATGAGGAAAATCTTTTGGATATCATTCCGACAAGAGAATTGCTGCAGAAGGGATATCCGAAGAAGAATCTGCACATAATCGCAGTAGCGGGTAATTATGATGAGGCACTTTTGCTGGCCTGTGATATTGTTAAGGAGACATACGAAAATACAGGTAAAACAGATGTGAAGAGCTATTTAAAGAGCAAACGGAGGAAATAGATAGATGATATTTACGATTTTAAAGGTCATAGGCATCATACTCCTTGTAGTGCTTGCTCTTATACTTACAGCGCTGTTTTGCGTACTGTTTGTGCCGGTCAAGTACAGGGCTGTCGGAAGCTTTGACAATACAGACATAAGAGCAAAAGCGCATGTGTCGTGGCTTTTTCATTTGTTTGCATTGCATATAGAGTATGCGGATGAAACTGACGGATATATAAGGTTTGCTTTTGTGAAGAAGAAGTTGTTTGATAATTATGAGGCTTTGGATGATGACGATATGGATGAGGCAGCTAAAACTGAAACAGAAGATAAAGCCAGTGAAAACACCGGAGATGAGCCTCAAATACCGGCAGATGAGTCAGAATATGTCGCAGATGAACAGACAGAGAATGAAAGCACAGCACAGACTCATAACGAGCAAAGGACAGTCAGTGATGAGAATCAGCATATAAAACAACAAACAAAGCCCACTCATCAAAAAACGTATAAAAAGCCACACAAAAAGTCACATAAAAAGCAATTTAAAGATAAGTCAGAAAAAATAAAAAACTGTATCTATAAGCTAAAAAGAGAATACAGTGATGAGAGAAATAAAGCTGCTTTTTTACATCTGAAAAAAGAGCTTTTTATCATTCTTAAAAGAATATGCCCAAGGAGGCTTAAGCTTACAATGGTTTATTCAACCGGCTCGCCTGATACAACAGGCATTTCATTAGGTATTTTAGCATGTTTTCCTGTCGGCTATACAAACAGATGGCGGATTACACCTGATTTCGAGAGTGAAAAGCCGTATGCAAAGGGCAGCTTTGACATAAAGGGTCATGTGATAGTAATAAGTATTTTAGCGGCAACACTTAGAATTTTATTTGATAAAAACTGCCGCAGATTATATAATAGGATAAGCAGATAGGAGGAAGATATTATGGCAGATAATAGTTTCAATAACACGGTAGAGTCACTTTTTAAGGGGATGGACAGCTTTATCACTACAAAGACGGTGGTTGGTGATGCGATTCATATAGGGGATACAATCATACTTCCGCTTGTGGATGTGTCGTTTGGAGTGGCAGCAGGAGCATTTTCAGCAGAAAAGAAAAATAACGGAGCCGGCGGTATGGGCGGAAAGATTCAGCCAAGTGCAGTGCTCGTTATCCAGAATGGACAGACAAAGCTTGTCAATGTAAAGAATCAGGACGGCATGACAAAGATTCTTGATATGGTGCCGGACATTGTAAGCCGCTTCTCAAAGGGGAAAAATGATGACCTTAATCTCGACGATGTAAAGGTAGACGAGGCAGAGGACGATAAGCAGGATTAATTTCATATATGAAAGCAAATAAAAAGGACATCCAAACGGATGTCCTTTAAAATTCAAAAGATTCAAAAATAAAGACTAAGCTCTCTCAACTTTGCCAGATCTTAAACATGAAGTACATACATATAACTTCTGTGGAACTCCATTGACCTTGCAAGAAACCTTCTTAATGTTTGACTTCCAAACATGATTTGATCTTCTATGAGAATGGCTGACATTATTTCCATAATGAACACCTTTTTCACAAATTGCACATTTTGCCATGATATTGCACCTCCTTGCATTTCACTAAGCTTACCATACTCTTAAGCTCACAACAAATGTATTCTATCAGATTAAAATAAAGAATGCAAGGATAAAATATAAAAATATTTGCTTTTTGTGAAAAAAAAGGTATAATAACATTAGCTACGTCACAATATGATGGAGGTATATATTATGAAGGGACAGATGGATACCCAATATGGACAAATTTTAATTGATACAGATGTTATTGCAACCTATGCAGGCTCTGTAGCTGTAGAGTGCTTTGGAATAGTAGGCATGGCAGCGGTCAACATGAAGGATGGTCTTGTAAAGCTTTTGAAGAGAGATTACCTGAACCATGGAATAAATGTAAAGGTAGATGAGAACAACGAAATTACCATTGATTTTCATGTAATAGTAGCGTATGGTATTTCGATCGGCACTGTTTCGGACAATCTTATCGAGACGGTTAAGTACAAGGTTGAGTCATTTACAGGAATGAAAATTGCAAAGATCAATATTTACGTTGAGGGCGTAAGGGTAATTGATTAAGGAGGACTACAAAAAGTGGAGATCACAAGCATTAATTCAAAGCTCCTTGCAAGGATGTTTCTTGCGGGAGCCAAGAATCTTGATTCAAAGAAAGACTGGATAAATGAGCTGAATGTATTCCCGGTACCGGATGGTGATACCGGAACAAATATGACAATGACAATCATGTCTGCGGCCAAGGAGGTCAGCTCGCTCACAAATCCTACCATGGCAGAGCTTGCAAAGGCTATTTCATCAGGCTCTTTAAGAGGTGCCAGAGGAAACTCGGGTGTTATCTTATCACAGCTTTTCAGAGGCTTCTGCAAGGTTATAAAGGAATACGATGAAATAGATGTCACTATTCTTTGTGAGGCATGCCAGAAGGCGGTTGAGACAGCTTACAAGGCAGTTATGAAGCCTAAGGAGGGAACTATCCTCACAGTGGCAAAGGGCGCAGCAGAAAAGGCTCTGGAGCTGTCAGACGAAACAGAGGATGTTGTCACATTTGTTGAAGAGGTTATAAAGCAGGCTGAGTATGTGCTTGACCAGACACCGGAGATGCTTCCTGTATTAAAGCAGGCAGGTGTTGTGGATTCAGGCGGACAGGGACTTGTTCAGGTATTAAAGGGAGCATATGATGCCCTTATCGGCAAGGAGATTGACTATACAATCGAGGGCGCACCAACAGGAGCAGCTCCTGCAAAGATTTCGGCTGAGACAGAGGCAGAGATTAAGTTTGGTTACTGCACAGAGTTTATTATTGTACTCAATGCGCCAATGTCAGACAATGAGGAGCACGCATACAAGGCATTCCTCGAGTCAATCGGTGACTCTATAGTCGTTGTAGCTGACGATGAGATCGTAAAGACTCACGTACATACAAACGACCCTGGACTTGCACTGCAGAAGGCACTTACCTTCGGCTCACTCAGCAAGATAAAGATCGACAATATGCGTGAGGAGCATCAGGAAAAGCTCATCAAGGATTCACAGAAGCTTGCAGCACAGCAGAAGGCTGAGGAAGAGGCTTATGAAGCTGCTCAGGCTGATGCAAAGACAAATAACATGCCTGCAAAGGAAATGGGCTTTGTATCTGTTTCAATCGGAGAAGGCATGAATGAAGTGTTTAGAGGCCTTGGAGTGGACTATCTCATAGAGGGTGGTCAGACCATGAACCCTAGCACAGAGGATATGCTTAACGCTATCGAGCATGTAAATGCAAAGACAGTATTTATCCTGCCAAACAACAAGAATATCATCATGGCTGCAAACCAGGCAGTAGACCTTGTTGAGGATAAACAGATTATTGTTATCCCTACAAAGACTATCCCGCAGGGTATCACAGCGCTTGTAAATTATATCCCTGACCACAGCGCCGAGGAGAATAAAGAGCAGATGATGGCTGAGATAGAAAATGTCAAGACAGGACAGGTGACATATGCAGTCCGCGATACTGAGATTGACGGAAAAACCATCAAGCAGAACGACTTCATGGGAATCGGAGACAAGAGCATCCTTTCTGTTGGAACAGACTTAAGGGCTACCACACTTGAGATGGTAGATGCCATGGTAGATGAGGATTCAGCGATTGTCAGCATCTATTTCGGAAGCGATTCTGATGAGGACTCAGCTAATGAGCTTGCGGCAGCAATCGAAGAGAAATATCCTGATGTAGAGGTTGAGGTCAACGATGGCGGACAGCCAATCTACTATTATGTTATTTCTGTAGAGTAAAGCCTTTTAAAGAATATAAATGACATTTATTATATTTAGGAGCAAATATGGATATAGCTTCACCGATTACCGCGGTTAAGGGAATCGGGGAAAAAACACAAAAAGCATTTGCTAAAATGGGAGTATACACCGTTGGTGATATACTCCTTCATTTTCCCCGGGATTATGTAAAGTTTCCGGAAATAACGGATATTGATGAACTGAATAATGTAAATGAGAGCAGCACCTATGCCATCCATGCTGTGATTAAAAAGGCACCTGTTGTGAAAAATACAGCGAGAATGCAGATTACATTGCAGGATATCGGTTCGCCCGGGCATATGATACAGCTGGTATGGTACCGTATGCCATACCTTAAGGCACAGCTTGTGCAGGGGAGACATCTTATATTTTACGGACATATTAAGCCAAAGGGCGGCAGATATGTCATGGAGCAGCCTGTGGTGTATGAGGTGCAAAAGTACGAGGCTATACGTGATACACTGCAGCCTGTGTATTCCGTGACAAGCGGTGTGACAAACAATCTGATAGTGAAGACGATAAAGGAGACTCTGTCACATGATACACTGCTGTCAGATTACCTGCCTAAGGATATAAGGCACAGATACGGCTTTTGCGAGTACAATTATGCCATGAAGCAGATACATTTCCCTGATGACTTTGACGCGCTTGTGGAGGCAAGAAGACGGCTTGTTTTTGATGAGTTTTTTCTCTTTATCATGGGCATGCGGTATCAGAATAAAAAGCAGCAGAAGGACAAAAATGAGTTTGAGTTTACGGATGATGCTTTTATAGACAGAATGATTGAGAAGCTTCCATATGAGCTGACAGGCGCGCAGAAGAAGACAATAGATGAGATAAAGCAGGATATTAAAAGCCCTTATGTGATGCAGAGGCTTATTCAGGGAGATGTGGGCTCAGGAAAGACGATTGTTGCTTTTCTTCTTATGGCGTGGGCGTCAAAATGTGGCTATCAGTCTGCTATTATGGCTCCGACGGAGGTCCTTGCAAACCAGCATTACGAGACGTTTTGCTCACTTGTTGGTCAGTTTGGACTTGACAGTCCTGTTGTGCTTCTTACCGGCTCCATGACGGCAAAGCAGAAAAGAGAAGCCTATGCACGCCTTGAAAACGAGAAAAATGCGCTTATTATAGGCACTCATGCGCTCATACAGGAGAAAGCGGATTTTTCCAATCTGTCGCTTGTTATCACAGATGAGCAGCACAGATTTGGCGTGAAGCAGAGAGAGAGCTTCTCGGATAAGGGTAGAAAGCCACATATACTTGTGATGAGTGCCACTCCGATACCGCGTACGTTAGCAATAATCATATACGGTGATATGGATATATCTGTCATAAATGAGGTGCCGGCAAAGAGGCTTCCGATCAAGAACTGTGTGGTTGGCACAGCGTTCAGGCCAAAGGCGTACAGCTTCATCGAGGAGCAGGTGAGAGCCGGCCATCAGGCGTATGTTATATGCCCTCTTGTGGAGGAAACCGAAAACTCGGAAGGGGAAAATGTCACAGACTATGCAAATGTGCTTAAAGCGGCACTGCCAAAGGATATCACTGTAGATGTGCTTAACGGCAGGATGAAGAGCAAGGCAAAGGATGAGGTGATGCAGCGCTTTGCAAATAATGAGTCGCAGGTGCTTGTGTCCACAACAGTCGTGGAGGTTGGTGTAAATGTGCCCAATGCAACCGTCATGATGATAGAGAATGCAGACAGGTTTGGACTTGCACAGCTTCATCAGCTAAGAGGCCGTGTAGGCAGGGGGGATGCACAGTCGTATTGCATTTTCATCAATTCGTCAAATTCAAAGAAATCAAAAAAACGTCTGGAGATACTAAATAAATCAAATGATGGCTTTTATATAGCAAGTGAGGATTTAAAGCTCAGAGGTCCCGGGGATTTCTTTGGAATCAGGCAGAGTGGAGACCTTGCGTTTGCTCTTGCGGATGTGTATCAGGACAGCGATGTGCTAAAGGAAGCATCTGAGATGGTGGATGAGGTGCTTGAAGCAGACCCGGCGCTTTGTACACCGGAAAACAGAATACTGAAAAAGAAAATGGATGAATTTGCAAAAGAACAATTAAAGAGGATGAATCTGTGATGAGCTTAAATGGCTAAAATAAAAGCTGATATAGCATGCAGGACTATGCATGTGTATATCAGCTTTTTACTTTAAGCGTATTGGAATGGTTATGAAATTGTTATGAAATAAGTATAATCTGCTTACTCAATCTGCCTGATATCGGATATATCCGGGTGAATCGTGAGAGAATAGTTTGTGTAATACACGACAAAGCCGGCTGCGGCACCGTTTGGCTTTTTGACATTTTTCTTTTGCAGATAGTCTATCTCTACCTTGTCGGCATTTTTGCCCTTTGAGTAGTAGCCTGCGAGCTTGCCGGCCTCCTCAAAGGTGCTGTCCGGCAGCTCTTTGTTTTCAGCTTTTACGATGACATGTGAGCCGGGCATGCCCTTGGCGTGGAACCACCAGTCGTTTCCGGTTGCCAGCTTGAAGGTGAGCTCATCGTTCTGGTAGTTGTTTTTGCCAACGTACATATCAAAGCCGTCTGATGAGATATAGTGGAAGGGTTTGCTCTTTACCTTCTGTTTCTTTGAACCCTTTCCTTTTTTGATAAAACCGTATTCTATCAGCTCATCCTTTATCTGGACGAGGTCGTCAGCGCTTAAAGCGATATCCAGTGAATTCTGAATTGATTCGAGATGGTCTATCTGACCTTTTGTTTCAAGAATCAGTTCGTTCAATGCTTCGGCAGTACGTTTCATCTTTCCGTATTTGTCAAAGTATTTCTGCGCGTTCTCGGCAGGAGTTTTTGTGTTGTCGATAGGGATTTTGATGATTTTGTTGTCATCATAATAGTTTGCTGCTTCAAGAAATTTGTCGTCCGGTGTAAGTCCGTAGCCGAATGCGTTGATAAGCTCACCGTACACCTTGTACTTTTCGCGTTTTTCGGAGTCCTTAAGCTGCTTCATCTGCAGGGAATATTTCTTCTGGTTTCGCTCCAGGAGGGTATTTACGTGTTTTCTCAAATCGGCTGACTTCTGGCGTATACGTGTATAGGTGTTTCTCTCAGAGTAGTAAAGCTCTAAAACCTCTGATATAGATTCATATTTTGTGACCGTTAAATCGCTATACTGAGTCAGCTCTATTGAAGAAAATTCCTTTGGTTCATTGCCGTCACGCACGATATTCGGCGTAAAACGATTATTTTTTATGTCCTCCATCATCCATGTGAAGTTGCTTCCCAGGTGCAAAAGCTCATCGTGTGAGTAGGCAGCTACAGGGGAGTCCGCGTCAAGGCCTGCCCGGTGAGCCAGCTCATTTGCCACAAGAGGGCTGATGCCGGAAAAGGATGAGTAGATAGCCTTTGAAACAGTAAGCGGCTTTGCTGATATAATATCCACAAACTGCTTCGAATCTACAGTCAGAGGATTATATTTATCCTCCTGAGTCGCGGGGATGGTGTAGGCTCTGCCCGGAAGCACTTCACGCACAGAGCTTACGGATGCGGGAATACGCTTGGCACTGTCTATTATCGTACCATCGGAGTCGGTAAAGATGATGTTTGAATATTTGCCCATCAGCTCGATAATAAGCACCTTGTGGCATAGATCGCCCATCTCGTTTAAGTGCTCGATTTCAAAGTTTATGATACGCTCCATGCCCGGCTGGTAAATCTTTGTGATGCGTCCGTTTGCTATATGCTTTCTTAAAACCATGCAAAATGTAGGGGCAGTGAGAGGGCTTACCTTATTGGTGGGTGTCAGGTAGATGAATGGAAGCGATGCACTTGCAGACATCGAAAGCCTGAACGAGCCGTTTGGTCCCTTTAGGGTAAGAAGCAGCTCATCTGCCTCAGGTTCTGCGATTTTACTGATTTTTGAGTTTAGTATCGTGCTGTTTAGCTCTGCAACTATATTTGAAATGACTATTCCGTCTAAAGCCATGATGTTCCTCCTTATTTCCTGTAAATATTCTAGGTTGCTGAATATTTATAATCATGAATATTTATAATCATGAATATTTATATTATAATATATTTGACGAAAATCTCAAGGAGTTATATAATAAACTCATCTATGCATATGCGAAAGGAAAAATTATGATTAAAAGTATGACCGGCTTTGGCAGATACGAGTACGCAGATGCAAGCCGTAAGATTACAGTTGAGGTAAAATCTGTAAATCACAGATATCTGGATGTCAATATCAAGATGCCTAAAAAGCTCAATTTCTTCGAGAGTGCAATAAGGACTCTGCTTAAGGAGTACATAGAGCGTGGCAAGGTCGATATTTATATCACATATGAGGATTTTACAGAAAATAATCTCTCATTGCAGTATAATAAGGCTCTCGCGGGAGAATATCTTAAGTATCTGAATCAGATGGCGGAGGAATTCGGACTGGAGAATGATATAAGAGTGAGCACGCTGTCGAGATATCCGGAGGTATTTGCGATGGAGGAACAGCCTGTAGATGAGGATGAGCTGTGGAGCAGTCTTGAGAAGGCTCTTCGCGGTGCATTTGAGCCATTTGTTGAAAGCCGCGTGCGCGAGGGAGAAAATCTTAAAAAAGACCTTTGCGAAAAGCTCGATAATATGGTATCATATGTTGATTTCATTGAGGAGCGTTCGCCACAGATTATTGTCGAATACCGTGCGCGTCTTGAGGAAAAGCTAAGAGAGCTGCTTGCAGACAGTCAGCTTGATGATTCAAGAATAGCCCAGGAGGTCACTATTTTTGCGGACAAGATCTGTGTGGATGAGGAGACAGTCAGGCTCAAAAGCCATATCCTTTCCATGAAGGATTCGTTAAATGCCGGTGGTAGTGTGGGAAGAAAGCTTGATTTCCTCGCACAGGAGATGAACCGTGAGGCGAATACCATCCTTTCAAAGTCCAATGATCTTAAGATTTCTGACACAGGCATCAGTCTTAAAACTGATATAGAAAAGGTCAGGGAACAGATTCAAAATATTGAGTAATTTTAGGAGATTGTGATGAGTAACACAGGAAAATTAGTTGTTTTTTCAGGCTTTTCGGGTTCCGGAAAGGGTACTATCATGAAGGAGCTTATGGCAAAGCATGGTGATGATTATGCACTGAGCGTATCAGCCACGACCAGAGGTCCAAGGCCGGGTGAGGAGCATGGCAGAGAGTATTTCTTTATCTCAGAGGAAGAATTTGAACAGATGATAAAGGCAGATGGACTGCTTGAGTATGCCAAGTATGTAGATCATTACTACGGCACACCAAAGTCATATGTCAATGAGCAGCTTAGCGCAGGAAAGAATGTGATCCTTGAGATAGAAATCCAGGGAGCTTTAAAGATAAAGAAGCAGTTTCCTGATACGGTGCTTATGTTTGTGTCAGCGCCGAGTGCAGATGAGCTTAGGGACCGGCTTGTAGGAAGAGGCACAGAGACAAAAGAGGTCTGTGCACAGAGACTTTCAAGAGCATATGAGGAGTCTTTAGGCATAGAGAAATATGATTATTTAGTGGTAAATGATAAGCTTGACGATTGTGTAGAGCTTGTGAATGATATCATACACAGCTCTGACGACACAAAAAAGAATCAGGATTATCTGGTATCATCAAATATAGATTTTATAAATAAAATGAGAAAAGAGCTTTTAAGCTTTTCGAAAGGAGATAAATAATATGATACATCCATCGTATGTAGAGTTAATGAAGGTAGTAAACAACAATGTAGAGATAGGTGAAGAGCCGGTAGTAAACAGCCGTTATTCTATCGTTATTGCTGCAGCAAAGCGTGCACGTCAGATTATTGATGGTGCAGAACCACTTATCGCACGCCCTAAGTGCAATAAGCCATTATCTATTGCTGTAGAGGAGCTGTACACGGGAGCTGTCAGAATCGTCTCAGATGATGAGGATTTAAACGAAGGCGAAGAGGCTTAATCTAGGAGGGGAAAGGCTGTTTTGTCTTTCCCTTTAATTGTAAATACTTACATTTGAGAGGTACTATGAAATTATTATTTATTTCGCTTGGATGCGATAAAAACCTTGTGGATTCAGAGTATATGATAGGCATGCTTGCAAATGACGGCATTGAGATGACCGATGATGAGACGCAGGCTGATATCATTATCGTAAACAGCTGCTGCTTCATAGGTGATGCAAAGGAGGAGAGTATCAATACAATTCTCGAGATGGCTCAGTATAAGGAGACAGGCAAATGCAAATCACTTATTGTGACAGGCTGTCTGGCACAAAGATACAAGGATGAGATTTTTAAGGAAATCCCAGAGGTTGATGCCATACTTGGCACCAATTCATATGATACTATAGTTGAAGCTGTCCATGAGACACTTGAAAAACACAGATACAGCAATCTGCACACCTTAGAGGGACTTCCCAGCATAAAGACAAAGCGTATTGTCACCACAGGAGGGCATTTTGCTTACCTTAAGATAGCAGAGGGTTGCAATAAAAACTGTACCTACTGTGTCATTCCTTCCGTCAGAGGCCGTTACAGAAGCGTGCCGATGGAGGATTTGATAGAACAGGCAAAGAGCCTTGTGGAGCAGGGAGCAAAAGAGCTTATACTTGTTGCCCAGGAGACCACACTTTACGGAGTGGATTTGTATGGTGAGAAGTCACTTCATAAGCTTTTAGATGAGCTCAACAAGATAAGCGGGCTGTTCTGGATAAGGATTATGTACTGCTATCCCGAGGAGATATACGATGAGCTTATAGAGTCCATGATAAAGGATGAGAAGGTATGCCATTATCTGGATATGCCAATCCAGCACTGCAATAACGATATTTTAAGGCGCATGGGCAGAAAAACAACAAAGGCTGAGCTTATGGAGCGTATCAGAATGCTGCGTGAGAGAATACCTGATATCACACTAAGGACCACACTTATATGTGGCTTCCCGGGTGAGACACAGGATAATCACGAGGAGCTTATGCAGTTTGTAAATGATATGGAGTTTGACCGTCTGGGAGCCTTTACGTATTCTCCGGAGGAGGGCACAAAGGCAGCTGCAATGCCTGATCAGATAGATGAGGATATAAAGGCTGACTGGCAGGCTGATGTCATGGAGCTTGAGGAAGAGGTCATTTTTGATAAAAATGAGACACTAAAGGGTAAAGAATTATATGTTTTCATAGAGGGTAAGGTGGCTGATGAAAATGCTTATATCGGCCGTACATACAGAGATGCACCGAATGTTGACGGATATATATTCATCAACACTGATGAGACACTTATGACCGGTGATATATGCAAGGTTATGGTGACCGGTGCGTATGAATATGATTTGATAGGAGAACTTGTAAAATGAATTTACCAAACAAACTTACAATCTTAAGAGTGATACTTATTCCGTTTTTTGTATTTTTCCTTATTTCACCGTTTTTTGACGGATACGGAAATTATATAGCACTTGCGATATTTATCATTGCAAGTCTGACTGATATGGCTGACGGAAAAATTGCAAGAAAATACAATCTTGTTACAAATTTCGGCAAGTTTATGGATCCGCTTGCAGACAAGCTGCTTGTGTGCTCTGCAATGATATGCCTTGTTGATTTAAAGCTTATCCCTGTATGGGTTGTGCTTATTATCATTGCAAGAGAGTTTATCATAAGCGGCTTCAGACTCGTTGCATCAGACAATGGAATTGTCATTGCAGCAAGCTACTGGGGAAAGTTTAAGACAACCTTCCAGATGCTTATGGTTATTGTTATTATTTTTAATATCAATCTGCAGCTTGGCTGGTTAAATATCCTTGGAACAATCCTCATTTATGTGGCACTTGTGCTCACAGTTGTTTCACTTATTGACTATATTGCAAAGAATAAGGACGTCTTAAAGGACCAGAAATAGACTATAACAGGGAGAAAAGTATGAGAATAATAGCAGGAACGGCGAGAAGCCTCCCTCTAAAGACTATCGAGGGAAAAGATACAAGACCGACTACTGACAAGACGAAGGAGACTCTTTTTAATGTCATGCAGTTTGATGTTCCCGGAGCATATTTTTTAGATCTGTTTGCCGGAAGCGGACAGATAGGGCTTGAAGCGTTAAGCCGCGGTGCAGCCTATGCTGTATTTGTGGAGAATTCAAGAAAAGCTGCTTCATGCATCGAGGACAATATCCATTTTACAAAGTTTGATAAGGTCTCAAGGCTTATGATGACGGATGCTGTCACGGCAGTACGTACGCTTGAGGGCAAATACAAATTTGATATCGTGTTTATGGACCCGCCATACAATAAGGAGCTTGAAAAGGAAGTGCTTATTACACTTTCGGACAGCGATATATTAAAAGATGATACACTTATCGTGGTTGAGGCTTCAAACGATACTGATTTTGATTATCTCACAGAGCTTGGCTATGAGATAGTCAAAGAAAAAATCTATAAGACAAACAAGCATGTTTTCATAAAGCGTGCATAGGAGATACAATATGAAGGTAGGAATTTATCCGGGAAGCTTTGATCCGGTGACATTTGGACACCTGGATATAATAGAGCGTTCAGCCAAAATAGTTGACGAGCTGGTTGTCGGAGTACTCAATAATAGTGCAAAAAACTCGTTGTTTTCTTTGGAAGAACGTGTTAGTATGATAAAGGAAATGACAGCACACATACCAAACGTCAGGGTAGGGTGCTTCGAAGGACTTTTAGTTGATTATATGAAGAAAATCAATGCAACAATCATAATAAGAGGATTGCGTGCAGTGACAGATTTTGAGTATGAGCTGCAGATTGCACAGGCTAACGGAGTGCAGAATCCGGAAATAGAGACGGTTTTTCTCACTTCTAGCCTCAATTATTCATATTTAAGCTCTACAATTGTCAAGGAATTTGCATCATACGGAGGAGATATATCAAAGTTCGTACCTGAACAGTTCATTGATAGAATTTATGCCAAATACAATATTACCAGGTAAGGAGACAGTATTTATGAGCAGTAAAATGGAACAGATTATTGAAGAAATCGAAGATTATATTGATGGCTGCAAGCCGTCACCTATTTCAAGAAACAAGATTCTTGTCAATCGTGAACAGTTAGAGGAGCTTCTTTCAGAGCTTCGTACAAAGACCCCTGAGGAGGTCAAGAGATATCAGAAGATCATCAGCAATAAGGAGGCTATCCTTGCTGATGCACAGGCGAAGGCTGATCAGATAATCGCGCAGGCTCAGATTCAGACAAATGAGCTTGTCAGCGAGCATCAGATTATGCAGCAGGCATATGCTCAGGCGAATGAGGTAGTGCAGATTGCAACAAAGCAGGCACAGGAGATACTTGATAGTGCCACAAACGAAGCAAATAATCTCAGAATGAGTGCCATGGCATATACGGACAGCCAGCTCAAGAGCATTGAGGATATCTTAACAGGCTCTATTGAGACTTCAAAGGCCAGATATGACAGCCTTATAAGTTCACTGCAGCAGTTTGAGGATGTTGTTGCAGCAAACAGAGCAGAGCTTTTCCCACCGGAAGAGAATGGCGATGAAGCTGCAGGAGCGGAGTCGTCTGACAATGAGGCAGCTTCAGATACATCTGATGATGACATAGAAATCACCAATATTTCCGATTCAGATGAGGATGCAAAATAGGATAATACATAACAGGCATGAGAGTATGCTCATGGCTGCCTTAAGCAGTATGTATCTGTAAAGCCTAAAGCCTGTATCCCGGAATATTGATTTGGTCTGGACCATGCATGATACACCGCCAAATGACAGAAGTGCAATGCACAGCACTATTGACAGGGTGCGTGGAATGCATAGACCGCAGACTATGCCGATACCGTTTGTGGTTTCAAAAAAGGCACCTATTATGTCTGCCGACAGTGGCATGCTGCAGTCAGCCTTTTGGGCAATGGTCTGTGGGATACGTGAGACTATAGAGAACAATACAATATATCCACAGAGTTTTATAAGGGTTTCAAACCCTTTCATTATTCCGGCATCAACGATTTGCATGTTAAGCTTAAATCCTTGAGCCGGGATTTTTTGTTTTAAGCTTCTGTTTTTGTTAATCGAAAGCATAGCTATCATTCCTATAGCAGATGGCAGATAAAGTGACACAAGATAAATGCTGTAGTGGCTGCATATGTTAAGTTGCTCGGACAGTGCATAGGTAATGATAAAGGGAAGGCTGAAATGGTTTGCCAGTGCACTCAGTATTTCCCTGTGATTTTTATCTATGTATCCTTTCGAACAAAAATCTGCTGTGAGCTTTGCTCCTATCGGGAATCCAAATATTATGCCTATTATGTATGTAAAAAGCATGATATGCTTTTGAGGAATGTTTTGCAGCACATTTGTTGAGATAATAAGGTTAGATAAAATCGTAAATATAAACAGAAGCGGAAATATCTGGTTGAACCATAGCATAATGCCTGCTTTAGCGCACGTACTTACCTGTGCCGGAAACAATATGTAATAAATACAAAATAGCAGTATAAAAGCGATAAACAGTAATTTTTTAAGTTTGTTTTTACTCATGTGACAGTATATGTGGAGAGAAATATCAATATGATTCGATTAGATAAATTTTTATCAGAGATGGGGCTTGGCACACGCTCTGAGGTAAAAAAGCTTATAAAGACCGGACAGATAGCCATAAATGGCACGGTGGCCGCAAAGCCTGAGACAAAGGTAGATACTGATGCCGACGAGGTATCAGTTAACGGCAGAATAGTTAAGTATCAAAGGTATGAGTATTACCTGTTTAATAAGCCCTCAGGCTGTGTTTCTGCGACCAGTGACAATGTGCATGATACAGTCATGGACTATATCACGGATGCTGTGCATGATGATCTGTTTCCTGTAGGAAGGCTTGATATAGACACGGAGGGGCTTTTACTTATCACAAATGATGGAGCACTTTCGCACGAGCTCCTAAGTCCTTCAAAGCATGTGGCAAAGACTTACTACGCACGTATTGATGGTGAGGTGACTTGGGATGATATCATCAGATTTAAAGAGGGCATTGATATAGGCGAGGAAAGATCTACAAAGCCTGCGGAGCTTGTTATTAAAAAAAGTGGCAGCGTATCCGAGATTGAGCTTACGATAACAGAAGGAAAGTTCCATCAGGTCAAGCGGATGTTTGAGGCGCTTGGAAAGAGGGTAATCTATTTAAAGAGAATATCCATGGGACCGCTTAAGCTGCCTGATGACCTTAAAACAGGGACTTACAGAGCTTTGACACAGGCTGAAACGGATATGCTTATGCAGATAAAATCCGGCAAATAAAATAATTTTTAATTATGAGGTATGATATGAGTAATGGTTTTTTACCAATTTCAAAACAGGATATGATAGATGAGGGCATTGAACAGCTTGATTTTGTGTATGTCTGCGGTGACGCATATGTGGATCATCCGTCCTTTGGACATGCAATAATTGCAAGGCTGCTGCAGGCACATGGCTATACGGTCGGCATCATTTCACAGCCAGACTGGAAGGATGATGAGTCTATATCCATACTCGGGGTGCCGCGCCTTGGCTTTTTGGTTTCGGCAGGTAATATGGACTCCATGGTAAATCATTATTCGGTTTCAAAGAAAAGAAGAGCAAAGGATTCATTTACACCGGGTGGCGTGATGGGAAAGAGACCTGACTATGCGACTGTCGTGTACTGTAACCTGATACGCCATACTTATAAAAAAATCCCTATCATAATAGGCGGCATCGAGGCGAGCCTTAGGCGCATGGCGCATTATGATTACTGGTCAAATAAGGTCAAGCGCTCGATTCTTTTAGATTCCGGTGCGGATATCATCTCATATGGCATGGGAGAAAGAAGCATCATCGAGATAGCGGATGCGCTTGCCAGTGGTATGGATGTAAAGGATATTACGTTTATAGATGGTACCGTGTTCAAGACAAAGGATAGGGATATCATATATGATGCGATTGAGCTTCCTGACTATGACGTTATAAAAGAGGACAAGAGGGAGTTTGCAAGAAGCTTTTACATGCAGTACTGCAATACTGATCCTTTCTGTGCAAAGAGGCTCGTAGAGCCATATGACAACTCTACGCTTGTGGTGCAGAATCCACCGCAAAAGCCACTGTCGCAGGATGAGATGGATGAGGTCTATGCACTCCCTTATATGAGGACTTATCACCCAAGCTACGAGGAGGCAGGCGGAGTGCCTGCTATAAGCGAGGTGAAGTTTTCTCTTATCAGCAACAGAGGCTGCTTTGGAGGATGTAACTTCTGTGCACTGACCTTCCATCAGGGCAGGATAATCCAGACAAGAAGTCATGAGTCAATCATAGAAGAGGCAAAGCTTATCACGCAGGATAAGGACTTTAAAGGCTATATCCATGATGTTGGAGGCCCTACAGCCAATTTCAGGCAGCCGGCATGTAAAAAGCAGCTCACAAGGGGAGCGTGCCCTACAAAGCAGTGCCTGTTTCCTAAGCCGTGTAATAACCTGATTGTTGACCACAGCGACTATATACAGCTGCTTAGAGAGCTTCGTGCACTGCCAAAGGTGAAAAAAGTGTTTATCCGCTCAGGTATCAGGTTTGATTATCTGATGTATGATAAAGATAAGACGTTTCTTCGTGAGCTGTGTGAGTATCATGTCAGCGGACAGCTCAAGGTAGCTCCGGAGCATATCTCCAATGCTGTTTTGAGCAGGCTTGGAAAGCCGAGTGTAGAGGTGTACAACAGCTTTGTGAAGGCATACAAGGATATGAATAAAAAGATAGGCAAGGAGCAGTATCTTGTGCCTTATCTCATGTCTTCACACCCGGGCTCAACACTTAAAGAGGCGATAGAGCTTGCAGAGTATCTGCGAGATCTGGGATATATGCCGGAGCAGGTGCAGGATTTCTATCCGACACCGTCTACCATCTCTACATGCATGTACTATACAGGGCTTGACCCGGCAACACTTAAGCCGGTGTATGTCACAACTAATCCACATGAGAAGGCTATGCAGAGGGCGCTCATCCAGTACCGCAATCCAAAGAACTATGATCTCGTGCACGAGGCACTTGTGAAGGCCGGCAGGGAGGACTTAATCGGATTTGACAAAAAGTGCCTGATAAAGCCTAGGAAAATGCATACCGATGGCGGCTGGGACAAAAAAACTTCTAAGTCTGATAAAAATTCAAACAGCAGCTATGGCAGCGGCAAGAATGCAGGTGTAAGGAAAAACTTGAAAAATGCAACAGAGCGAGGAAAAAACGGAGGCGGAAGTAACACCGCAGGCACAGCGCACAAAAAGAAAACAATCAGAAACGTCCACAGGAAGAAAAGATAAATAGTTAATAGCAGATATTTGATAATATACAAGATAGGACTATGAAAGAATTTAAAGCTGGTAAAAACGAGGCAGGCCAGAGGCTTGACAAATACCTTAAAAAGATACTTCCAAACGCATCCATGGGCTTTATTTACAAGATGCTCAGGAAGAAGAACATAAAACTGAATGATAAGAAAGCGTCAGGCACAGAAATTGTGTCAGTTGACGACAAAATCAAGATTTTTCTGTCAGATGATACATTTGCTAAGTTTTCCGTCAATGAGGACAGACTGATGAAGGACTTTAAGGCACTTAGTGCACTAAAGCCTGACGGACTTGGTGTGGTATACGAGGATGATGACATACTGGCTGCAAACAAGCCCGTCAATATGCTGTCGCAGAAATCAAAGGAGACTGATATTTCTGCAAACGAAAGGCTTATCGGATACCTGATAAAAGAGGGAAAGCTTGATTTTGACACATATAAGAGCTTTAAGCCATCGGTGTGCAACCGCCTGGACAGAAATACATCGGGGCTGATTCTGATGGGTAAATCGCTTCATGGACTGCAGTACCTGTCACAGGTGCTTAAGGCCAGAACCGCAGAAAAGTATTATATGGCGCTTGTTGCAGGAGAGGTTGATGAGCCTATGACCATAGAGGGCTTTCTGACAAAGGATGAGGCTGTAAATAAGGTGCAGATAACCAGGGAGCCCATAAGTGATGAATCACTGCCAATAAAGACTGCCTACAGGCCTCTTAAGACAATTGATATGAGTGCTTCGTGCCATAAAGCAACTCTTCTTGAGGTGCATCTGATTACCGGAAGAAGCCATCAGATCAGGGCACATCTGTCATCGATTGGTCATCCGATCATAGGTGATATAAAGTATGGTGATAGAAGGATTAATGCTTTTTACAAAGAAAATTATCATGTGACCAGCCAGCTTTTGCATGCGCACCATGTGATTTTGCCTGATGGCAGATATATAGAGGCGGCTTTGCCTGACATATGGAGCAGGGTGGGGCTTTAAACCCGTCATTATTTACTTTACATCGCATAGCTTACAGTATTAAGGAAGATAGAAACGATATGGCAACCTGGAATTCAAGAGGCTTAAGAGGCTCGACCTTAGAGGACATGATAAACAAGACAAATGAAAAATACAGGGAGAACGGCCTGGCGCTCATACAAAAGATTCCCACTCCGATTACACCTATAAAGATGGAGCCGGAAACCAGACACATTACACTGGCTTATTTCGAGCAGAAGAGTACGGTTGACTATATTGGCGCTGTACAGGGAATCCCGGTATGCTTTGATGCAAAAGAGTGTAATACCGACACGTTTCCCCTTGCCAATATACATGAGCATCAGGTAGAGTTTATGAGATGCTTTGAAAAACAGGATGGTGTTGCATTTATCCTTATATCGTACACACACAGGAACGAATACTATTATCTCACATTTAAAAAACTGACAGAATTCTGGGATAGAGCTGCAGAAGGCGGCAGAAAGAGCTTCCGCTATGAGGAGCTTGAGCCGGCATTTTTCCTCCCGGAGGTGCCCGGAATACTTGTGCCGTATCTGAACGCACTTCAGCTTGACTTAAATTGCAGGGCTTGACAGTATTACTATCGTATGGTAGCATATTACCACGATAACACTTTACTACATGAAAGCGAGATTTTACAGATTATGGAAAATCAATTATTACACACTCCGGACGGAGTAAGAGACATATATAACGGAGAATGCAAAAAAAAGCTGTATTTGCAGGATAAGCTGCATCGTACACTTTTAAAATACGGATATCATGATATCATGACACCTACGTTTGAGTTTTTTAATATTTTTGGAAGCGATGTCGGAACAACCCCTTCAAAGGATTTATACAAGTTTTTTGACAAGGAGGGCAATACGCTTGTCCTTCGTCCTGATTTCACACCTTCTATTGCAAGAAGTGCGGCTAAGTACTATATAGAGGATGATATGCCTGTCAAGCTGTGTTATCTTGGCAATACTTTTATCAATTCATCGGATTATCAGGGCAGGCTCAAGGAAAGCACACAGTGCGGTGCAGAGCTGATAGGTGACGGCTCTATCTCTGCAGATGCCGAGATACTTTCGATGACAGTTGAGTCGATGCTTGAGAGCGGACTTAAGAATTTCCAGATTTCAGTCGGACATTCGCAGTTCTTTTACGGTCTCACAAAGGCAGCAGGGCTGTCAGGCGAGCAGGAGGAAAACCTAAGAGAGCTCATAGCAAATAAGAATTTCTTTGGTGTGGAGGAGTTTGTTGACAGTCTTTCGATGAACGACAAGCTAAGGAAGCTGTTTGGACTATTAGACAATTTCGATTTACAGGATGAGCAGCTTATGGAGGCTTTAAAGCTTGCGAAGGGATATGATGAGATATTATCATCTATTGATACTCTGCTTAAGCTTAGAGAATATTTAAAGGCATACGGCATCGAGAAATATATTTCGTATGAGCTTGGACTTATCAGTGACTACACATATTACACAGGTATTATTTTCCAGGGCTACACATATGGTACAGGAGGGCCTATTGTAAAGGGAGGCCGTTATGACAAGCTGCTTTCACATTTTGGAAAGGACGCTGCTGCAATCGGCTTTGCAATTGTTGTGGATCAGCTCATGGCAGCATTAAGCCGTCAGGATATTGATGTGCCTGTCATTGAGAATTCCTCACTTATAGTATTTGAGGAGGCTGCATACCATGCGGCAATCAAGCGCTCTATGGAGCTTCGAAGAGATGGAGTAAATACACAGATGGTGCTTAAGGACAAAAATAAAACGAAAGAGGACTATGCTTCATATGCGGTAGACAACCGTATAAACAGAGTTGAGTTTATAGAGGAATAAAAGATGAGTGATGACAGATATTTAACCTTTGCCCTGGGAAAGGGCAGACTTGCAAAGAAGACACTGCAGCTTTTTGAGCAGATAGGCATAACCTGTGAGGAGATGAAGGATCCGGATACCAGAAAGCTGATTTTCGTAAATGAAGAGCTTAAGCTTAGATTTTTCCTGGCAAAGGGACCTGATGTGCCTACATACGTGGAGTATGGCGCTGCCGATATCGGTGTGGTAGGAAAGGATACCATCCTCGAGGAGGGCAGAAATATATACGAGGTGCTTGATTTAGGCTTTGGAAAATGCCGCATGTGCATATGCGGACCGGAGAGCGCAAGGGAGCTTTTGCAGCATCATGAGCAGATAAGAGTTGCCACCAAGTATCCTCATATCGCAAAGGATTATTTCTACAATAAAAAGCATCAGACGGTAGAGATTATAAAGCTAAACGGCTCAATAGAGCTTGCTCCGATTGTTGGACTTTCAGAGGTGATTTGTGATATAGTAGAGACCGGAACTACACTTAAGGAGAACGGACTTACCGTGCTTGAGGAGGTCTGTCCGCTGTCTGCGAGGGTTGTGGTAAACCAGGTCAGCATGAAGATGGACAATGAACGTATCACAAAGCTCATAAGTGATTTGAAGACTGTTATCAAATAGCGTATAATTTATATCAATACATGATTTTAGACGGAGGCTGTAATGAGAACTTTAAAACTTACAAAGGATTCACAGAAGAACATATTGGAGAGCCTGCTTAAGAGAAGCCCTAACAACTATACAGAGTATGAGAGCACGGTAAATGAGATTATAAACAATGTAAAGGAAAACCGTGACAAGGCTGTTTTTGAATACACAAAGAAATTTGATAAAGCGGATGTGGATGCATCAAATATCCGTGTCACAGAGGAAGAAATAAAGGAAGCATATGAGCTGGTTGATGAGAAGCTTCTTGCCGTTATAAAAAAGGCTCTTGTAAATATCAGAAAATATCATGAGAAGCAGCTGCAGAACTCATGGTTTACAACAGAGGACGGCATCATTTTAGGACAGAAGGTTACACCTATAGCAAAGGCAGGAGTATATGTGCCGGGAGGAAAGGCTGTCTATCCTTCATCTGTGCTGATGAACGTGCTTCCTGCAAAGGTAGCAGGCGTTGAAAAGATAGTTATGTGTACACCATGTGGAGCTGACGGCAAGGTATATCCTTCCACACTTGTAGCCGCAAACGAGGCTGGAGTAGATGAAATCTACAAGGTAGGCGGTGCACAGGCTATCGCTGCAATGGCATTTGGTACAGAGAGTGTGCCAAAGGTAGACAAGATTGTTGGACCGGGAAATATCTTTGTTGCCCTTGCAAAAAAGGCTGTGTTTGGATATGTCAGCATTGATTCAATCGCAGGTCCTAGCGAGATTTTGGTGCTTGCAGATGAGACTGCAAATCCACGCTACGTGGCAGCAGATTTACTTTCACAGGCCGAGCATGATGAGATGGCATCAGCTATCTTGATCACAACAAGTGAGGAGCTTGCAAAGAAAGTATCAGAGGAAGTTGATAAGTTTGCTGAGGTCCTCTCAAGAAAAGAAATCATCGAGAAATCTCTTGAAAACTACGGATATATACTTGTTGCAGAGGATATGGATGAGGCAATTGATGCAGTAAACGATATCGCTTCAGAGCATATGGAGATTGTCACAAGAGATCCTTTCTCAGTCATGACAAAAATCAAAAATGCAGGAGCAATCTTTATCGGAGAGTACTCATCAGAGCCTTTAGGAGACTATTTTGCAGGACCAAACCATGTTCTGCCTACAAACGGAACAGCAAAATTCTTCTCAGCCTTATCTGTAGATGACTTTATCAAAAAGTCAAGCATCATCTCATATTCAAGAGAAGCACTTGAGAGAATACATACAGATATTGAGCAGTTTGCAGAATGTGAGAAGCTTACAGCACATGCAAATTCAATCAAGGTTAGATTTGAGGATTAGTCAAAGGAGTAAGAAATGGCAGATAGATGCGCTAAGCTTAGCAGAAAAACAAAAGAGACTGATATTTCGGTCGGTTTAAATATAGACGGAACCGGAAAATCAAATATAGACACAGGCATAGGCTTCTTTAACCATATGCTGGAAGGCTTTTCAAAGCATGGTTTTTTTGACCTCGATATGACATGCGACGGTGACTTAAATGTGGACTGTCATCATACTATAGAGGACTGCGGCATAGTGCTTGGTAATGCCATAGCACAGGCTGTCGGAGACAAAAAGGGCATAAAGAGATTTGGAAGCTTTATTTTACCGATGGATGAGGTGCTTGTACTATGTGCCATTGATTTATCAGGCAGACCGTACCTGCAGTTTGACGGCGAGTTTACCTGTGAGAGAGTCGGCGATATGGATACAGAGATGGTGAGAGAGTTTTTCTATGCCGTTTCTTACTCTGCTGCGATGAACCTGCATATAAAGGTTTTGACACCGGGAAATAATCATCATATGATAGAAGCTATGTTTAAGGCATTTGCCAAGGCGCTTGACGATGCCTGCACCTATGATAGCAGAATAAAGGACGTGATGTCCACGAAAGGAAGTTTGTAATTTGACTGGTTTTAAGAACATCGTTGCTACACTGTATTTAAAAAACGGCCAGGCCGTGAAATCAGCGTCTGATATGACAGTTATGGGCGACGTCTACAATCTGTGTCAGCTCTACAATGACAGTGGCATAGACAAGATTATTATTTTTGATCTTTCAACTGATGATGATGAGCATGAGAAAAACATACATACGATAGAAAATATAAACAGAAATATCGACATAAAGGTGTGCGCCGGAGGCAATATCAACCGCATAGAGGACGTGAAAAAGCTGCTGTATGCAGGCTGTTTACAGGTTATCTTCAATGCCACAAAGGATTCAAGCCTTGAGCTTGCAAATGTGGCAAGCGAGAAGTTTGGCAAGGATAAAATTCTTTTGTCAATCAGCAATGTAGACTATATTTTCAAGCATCAGGAGGAGATAGAGGATACCTTTCATGAGCTTTTGGTCTTGAATATAGATATAATAGATGCGCTTGAGAATCTCACATCCACACCGTATGTGGTCTATATGCCGCAGTTTGACATGGATAAAATAATTGATGTCATGAAGCGTGAAACACTAAGAGGTATTGCAGGAGAGTTTATCAATGATCCTGAAAATGATATCATGGCGTTAAAGACAAAGCTTTCTGACGGAGGAATACTTGTTGACAATTTTACTCCCGACTTAAAATGGTCTGATTTAAAGCTTAATTCTGACGGCATGGTGCCTGTCATAGTGCAGGATTACCGCAATGAGCAGGTGCTCATGCTTGCCTATATGAATGAGGAGGCCTTCAATGTCACGATAAACAGCGGCCGCATGACCTACTGGAGCAGAAGCCGCAATGAGCTTTGGACCAAGGGACTTACATCAGGGCATTTACAGTACGTAAAGTCTTTGACAGCGGACTGTGATTATGATACTATCCTTGCGAAGGTTTCGCAGGTGGGAGCTGCATGTCACACAGGTAACAGAACATGCTTTTTCAATAATATCGTGAAAAAGGAGTATGTGGAGAAGAATCCACTTACAGTGCTTGAATCAGTCTATGCGGTGATAGTTGACCGTATGAAGAATCCAAAGGAGGACTCGTACACCAATGCTGTCATGGAAAAGGGCATAGATGAGATATTAAAAAAGCTCGGACACGAGTGCACTGAGATTATTCTGGCAGCCAAAAATCCGGACAGTGATGATTTGAAGTTTGAGATATCGGACTTTATGTACCACTGCATGATTCTTATGGCTCAGAAAAATATCACATGGGCAGAGATAGCAGGGGAGTTGGCACAGCGATAGCCTTAAAACACAATAATTATTTAGAGGAAATTATATGAGAAAACTAGCTTTAAGTGATGAGATACTTATGAAGGTAGACAAACCGGCTAGATATATCGGGAATGAGTTCAACTCAGTAATGAAAGACACATCGCAGGTAAATATACGTTTTGCGATGTGTTTTCCTGATGTTTATGAGATTGGTATGTCACATCTGGGAATCCAGATATTATATGATATGTTCAACCGCATGGATGACGTGTGGTGCGAGAGAGTTTATTCTCCGTGGCCTGATCTGCATGAAATCATGAAGCAGGAGAATATACCGCTTTTCGGACTTGAGTCACAGGAGCCTATAAAGGACTTTGACTTTGTAGCCATGACGCTGCAGTACGAGATGTGCTACACAAATATTTTGCAGATACTTGACCTCGCACAGATACCGCTTCGTTCAAGGGATAGAGCGGAAGGCTGCCCTATTGTGATTGCAGGCGGTCCTTGTACCTACAATCCGGAGCCGATTGCAGACTTCTTTGATATATTTTATATCGGAGAGGGTGAGACTCAGTACGGCAATCTCTTTGAGCTTTATAAGAAGGCAAAGGCTGATGGTCTTTCAAGGGAAGAGTTTTTACATGAGGCTGCAAAGATTGAGGGTCTTTATGTACCTGCTTTGTATGAGGTGGAGTACAATGAGGATGGAACAATCTGCTGTATGAAGCCTAAGTATGATGATATTCCTGTAAAGATAAAAAAACAGGTGCAGGTAGATTTGACGAACTCAACTTACCCGGAGGCACCGGTTGTGCCTTTTATCAAGGCTACGCAGGATAGAATGGTGCTTGAAATACAGCGTGGCTGTATAAGAGGCTGCCGTTTCTGTCAGGCCGGTATGATTTACCGCCCAAACCGTGAGAAAAAGGTTGACCACCTAAAGGACGTTGCAGCGGCTCTTATCAAAAATACAGGGCACGAGGAGATTTCTTTAAGCTCCTTAAGCTCATCCGACTACAAGGAGCTTGACGAGCTCATCACATTTTTGCTTGATATCTGTAAGGAAAAGAAGATAAATATCTCCCTGCCGTCACTCAGAATTGATGCGTTTTCGCTCGATATCATGCAGAAGGTGCAGGATGTGAAAAAAAGCAGTCTGACCTTTGCGCCTGAGGCCGGTACACAGCGCCTTAGAAATGTCATTAATAAGGGCCTTACCGTGGATGATATCATGAACGGCTCAAAACAGGCATTTGAGGGCGGCTGGAACAAGGTGAAGTTTTATTTCATGCTCGGTCTGCCTACAGAGACAGAGGAAGATATGAGGGGCATTCCTGAGCTTGCAAACAATGTTGCGGCATTGTACTATGATACCGTTCCAAAGGAAAAGAGAGCCGGAAAATGCCAGATTACGATAAGTACATCATTTTTCGTGCCAAAGCCGTTTACACCATTCCAGTGGGCGAGAATGTATGAGCCATCTGAGTATCTGGGCAGGGCCAAAATAGTAAATGACCATGTAAAGGAGCAGCTCAACAGAAAGAGCATCAGATACAACTGGCATGAGGCATATGTCACTGTGATAGAGGGCATACTGGCAAGAGGCGACAGAAGGCTTTGCGATGCGATAGTAAAGGTATACGAAAAGGGCGGATATTATGATGCCTGGACAGAGTATTTTGACTATGACAGATGGATTGATTCGATAAAGGAATGCGGACTGGATCCGGATTTCTACACGATGAGAGAAAGACCTTTAGATGAAGTATTCCCATGGGATTTTATCGATATAGGTGTGACAAAGCAGTTTATGATAAGAGAGTGGGAGACAGCCCATAAGGAGACAGTCACTCCTAACTGCCGCATGAGGTGCTCTGCCTGCGGGGCAAAGAGCTATGGAGGAGGTGTCTGCTATGAAAATTAGAGTGAAGTTTAAAAAATGGGGCTGCATGAAGTTTATAGGACATCTCGATATGATGAGATACTTCCAGAAGGCGGTCAGAAGGGCAGATATTGATATCCGCTACTCAGAGGGCTATTCTGCTCACCAGATTATGTCGTTTGCAGCTCCGCTTGGTGTGGGCATCACAAGTGATGGTGAGTACTTTGACATAGATGTAAATACAACAGAGTCTACAGAAAAAAGCATAGCGGCTTTAAATGCCCAGATGGTGGACGGAGTAGAGGTGACAGGCTATGTGCTTTTGCCGGATGATGCCAAGAAGGCTATGTCGCTTGTTGCGGCTGCAGACTATGTGCTTAGCTTCAAGGATGGCTATGAGAGCCCATACACCATAAAGGAGTGGAAGGAAGCGGTAGATAAGCACTTTTTTGACGAGCCATCCTTTGTTGTGATGAAAAAGACTAAAAAGAGTGAGAGAGAGGTAGATATAAAGCCTCTTGTATACAAGCTTACAGTCATGGAAAATAACAAAAAGCCTGAGTTTTTCATGCAGGTATCAACAGGAAGCATTGACAATATAAAGCCTGAGTTTGTGCTTCAAGCCATATACGAAAAGTGTGGCCTTGATTACAATCCGCTTGCCATACAAATCCACAGGCAGGAAGTGTATGCAAGAAAAGACGATGGAACACTCATTTGCCTGCTTGACATGGGAGAAGAAATCTCATAATGAACAGAATTATTCTGACTAAAACAGTAAAAAATAATAAGACATATACAGTGTATGCACTGATGGATGAAAACGGAAATTATAAGGATTTCCAGCTCCTTCCCGAGAAGGATACGATAATAAACAATATATACGCGGCAAGGGTAAATAAGATACTGCCGGGCATAAATGCGGCATTTGTGACCATTGCGCAGAATAAAAGCTGTTATCTGTCGCTAAATGATGCAAAAAATCCTGTATACACAAGCAAAAAATCAAAAAAAGAAGGATTGTGTGAGGGCGATGAGATACTTGTGCAGGTCATAAAGGATGCGCTAAAGACAAAGGATCCTGTTGTCACAACAAAGCTTTCTATATTCGGAAGCAATGTGATTCTCACCAATTTTGATACACAGATAGGTGTTTCATCGAAGCTGGATAAGGAAAGGGCGGCTCTTTTACGTAAGGCTGTGCTTTTAAGTTGTGCAGACCACGAAAAAGAGGGCTATGGCATCATAGTCAGAACCAATGCCAAAAATGTGGAGGATAAAGCTGTTTCGCAAGATGCGTATTCTGTAGCACAGAAATACAATCAGATAATAAAAAAGGCACCGCATCAGGCGCTCTATTCATGCGTATATCATGGGATGAGCGACTATCTGCTTTTAATGAAGACAATTGATTTTGCCACGGTGGAGTGGATAAAGACTGACTGCGATGACATATATGACAGTCTTCTTACAGAGTACGGCATATATGACCATGCTCCTGAAAAGATAATGAGATATGACGATTCAGCTATCAGCCTGTCAACACTCTATGGCATAAGAGGGCTGATTGATAATCTGACCTCGCGCAGGGTATGGCTTGACTGTGGTGGCAACATCATAATAGAACAGCTTGAGACACTTACCTTTATAGATGTAAACAGTGCAAAGAATATATCGTCGGGGAGCAATAGCATATTAAAGACCAATATGGAGGCCGCAAAGGAGATAGCCAGGCAGCTTAGGCTCAGAAATATCTCCGGCATGATAATAATTGATTTCATCAATATGAAGTCTGAGGCATCAAAGGATACGCTTATTGAAGCGCTCAAACGGTATATAAAGGACGATAATACAGTCTGTACCTTTGTGGATATCACGAAACTTGGACTGGTGGAGCTGACCAGAAAAAAGGTCCACAAATCTCTTAAACAAATTTTAGAAAAAACACTTGACGAATAGATAGCTCTATGCTAATATACTGGAGTATGCCGCACAGTGAGGTATAAGTTTGCGACTTTCGCAACACCGTAACTGGCGAGTAATGATAAATAGGAGGTGCCATATGTACGCAATTATAGCAACAGGTGGTAAGCAGTACAAAGTATCTGAAGGCGATATCATTACCATTGAAAAGCTTGGCGTTGAAGCTGGTGAGAAGGTTACTTTTGATCAGGTTTTAGTTGTAGGCGGAGATGATCTCAAGGTTGGAGATCCAACAGTTGAAGGTGCAACAGTTGAGGCTTCTGTAGTTAAAGAAGGCAGAGCTAAAAAGGTTATCGTTTACAAGTACAAGAGAAAAACCGGATATCACAAAAAGAACGGACACAGACAGGCTTTCACACAGGTTAAGATTGAAAAAATTAACGGATAATGATAGCTATAACCGTTTATCAGAATTCAAAAGGACATAAGATAGGCTTTAAGTCAAAGGGACATGCAGGTTTTGCAGATTCCGGTTATGATATAATCTGTGCCGGGGTTTCAGCGCTGGTGATTAACTTCATCAATTCCGCTGAAGAGCTGTGTCATGCTGAGTACAGTCTTGATACAGACGAAGAGACAGGTATGATTGACTACAGACTTGACAAGCCGGCAACAGGTGATGTTGCACTGCTTATGGATTCCATGATTCTGGGACTAAAAGGAATACAAAGAGACTATGGGAATGAGTACATCATTCTAGACTTCAAGGAGGTGTAAGACATGTTGAATATGAACCTTCAGTTTTTTGCTCATAAAAAGGGAGTTGGTTCTACAAAGAACGGACGTGACTCTGAGTCTAAGAGATTAGGCGCTAAGAGAGCAGACGGACAATTCGTAAAAGCTGGTAATATTCTTTACAGACAGCGTGGTACAAAGATTCACCCTGGTACAAACGTTGGTATCGGTGGAGATGATACATTATATGCTAAGGTTGATGGCGTATTAAGATTTGAGAGAGTTGGAAGAGATAAGAAACAGGCTTCCGTATATCCAGTAGTGAACGAATAAGATTTAAACCCCGACTTTTACTAGCCGGGGTTTTTATGTTGTAAATTAGCAGGAATATTGATTTATTTTATTATTACTGTGTCTTATATAGATATAGCATAGTAATGATTTGTCATAAAGTATACTGAGTGTTTTATGCAGACATTCAGCATGAGGTGGAAAATTATGTTTGCAGATCGTGCAAAAATTATCATAAAATCAGGAAAAGGCGGAGATGGTCATGTATCATTCCGCCGTGAAAAATACGTGCCGAACGGTGGTCCGGACGGCGGTGACGGTGGAAAGGGCGGAGACGTTATATTCCTCGTGGATAAGGGAATCAACACCCTGACAGATTATCGTCACAGAAGAAAGTTTGCAGCAGAGCCCGGACAGGAGGGTGGCAAAAAGAACTGCCACGGAAAGAATGGTGAGGATCTTATACTTAAGGTGCCGGAGGGTACACTCATAAAGGATGCAGCAAGCGGAAAGGTCATAGCAGATATGTCCGGTGACAATACAAGGCAGGTTATCCTGCGCGGAGGAAAAGGCGGTCAGGGCAACCAGCACTATGCCACATCCACCATGCAGGCTCCTAAATATGCACAGCCGGGACAGGATGCAATAGAAATTGAGGTACAGCTTGAGCTAAAGGTAATAGCGGATGTAGGGCTTGTAGGCTTTCCAAACGTAGGAAAATCAACACTTCTGTCACGAGTTACCAATGCACAGCCAAAGATTGCCAACTATCATTTCACCACATTACAGCCAAATCTTGGTGTGGTTGATATGGATGAGGGCTTTGGTTTCGTAATCGCTGATATCCCGGGACTTATCGAGGGAGCATCAGAGGGCATAGGACTCGGTCATGAGTTTTTGCGTCATATAGAGCGTACCAAGGTCATGATACACATGGTTGATGCGGCCGGTACTGAAGGCCGTGATCCGGTTGCTGACATCAAGGCGATAAACAAGGAGCTTGAAGCATACAATCCACAGCTTCTCAAAAAGCCACAGGTCATTGCAGCCAACAAAATAGATGCCATAGCAGGAGACGAAAATGAGGTGATTTCAGCCTTAAGAGCTGAATTCGAGCCACAGGGCATAAAGGTATTCCCGATATCCGCAGTAAGCGGTAAGGGCCTTAAGGAGCTTTTGTACGAGGTGAAGAACCTGCTTGCAAATTGTCCTAAAGAGGTTACTGTATATGAGCCGGAGATTGATCCTGCACTTTCATTCTTTAAGGATGAGCCGTACGCGGTTGAGGTGGCAGCCGATGGTGCATATGAGATATCAGGTCCAAAGATTGAGAAAATGCTCGGATATACAAATATGGACTCGGAGAAGGGCTTTGCCTTCTTCCAGAGATTCTTGCGTGAGCAGGGTATCATCAAGGAGCTTGAAAATATGGGCATCGAGGATGGAGATACTGTCCGCATGTATGATTTCGAGTTTGATTATTACAAGTAAGGAGAAAGAGTATATATGAATTTATCAAGTAAACAGCGTGCATATTTAAGCAGCCTTGCAAGCACAATTAACCCTATTTTCAATATTGGAAAGGCATCGCTTACTCCGGAAATCATCGAGGCTCTTGATGCAGCACTTGAAAAGAGGGAGCTGATCAAGGTTGCAGTTCTTAAAAACTGCATAGATGATCCAAGAGAGATTGCAAGTGTAATCGGTGAGAGAACACACTCAGCAGTGGTTAAGGTAATAGGCAAAAAAATGATTTTTTACCGTCCTGCGAAGAAAAATCCAAAGATTAAGCTTCCGGAATAAGCCATGAAAACAGGGATTTTTGGTGGGGCATTTGACCCGATACACAAAGGTCATATATACATGGCACAAAAGGCGATGGAAGAGTATTCTCTTGACAGGATTCTGCTTGTTCCGTCAGGTCACTCGCCGAACAAGACTGAGAATGCAATGACAGCATTTAGCCACCGGTACAATATGTGTAAGCTGGCATCAGAAGCAGTGCCCGGTATTGAGGTGTCTGATATTGAGATAAAGGATGAGTCCACCAGCTATACGTATGTTACACTCCAAAAGCTAAAGGCGCTTTATCCGGAGGATGAACTGTATTTCATCATGGGTGGAGATTCTCTGGACTATTTTGAGTCATGGATGAAGCCTGAGATAATAGCCCAAACAGCAATAATCCTTGTTATGGTGAGGGAAAATTTTCCAAAGCTGCAGATGGAGGAAAAGATTGCTAATATCAAAAATCTGTTTCCTGCAGATATAAGACTTTTAAAGTGTGACAGGATGGATGTGTCGTCTACCCAGGTCAGAAAACTGCTGCGTGCCAAGTCGCAGGCAGACGGGTATAGGAGTCCTAAAGGAGCGGAAATGTTTCTGGATGCTGCAGTTATGTCATATATACAGGCTAATAATTTATACAGGTGATAGAGTATGGAAGTAAAAGAAATAAAGAAAAAGCTAAAGAAGAGCCTTGATAAACAAAGGTATCAGCATACGCTCGGAGTGATGTATACTGCCGGCTGTCTTGCCATGGCAAACGGCTATTCGATAGAAAAGGCAATGCTTGCAGGCCTGCTTCATGACTGTGCCAAGTGTCTTTCGACTGAAAAGAAAATCGGACTCTGTGTAAAGAAAAATATAGACATAACAGAGGTAGAGATATCAAACCCGGGTCTGTTACATGCAAAGGCAGGCATGGTGCTGGCTGAGGAAGAGTATGGCATTAAAGATGCGCAGATACTGCACGCCATAAGAGTGCATACTACAGGAGAAGCAGACATGGGGCTTCTTGACAAAATACTCTTTGTGGCAGATTATATTGAGCCAAACAGATGTGAAGCACCGAGGCTTGAAGAGATAAGAAAGCTTGCTTTTTCAGACCTTAATAGGACTGTTGCAGAGATATTGTATGATACAATCAATTTCCTTAACACAAAGAGTGGGGCAATAGATCCGACTACCCAGATTACTTACAATTATTATGCTAAATACAGAGACAACAGGGAGGAATAACTGCTATGCAGACAATTGATTTAGTTAAAAAGATAGTGGAAGCACTTGAAGACAAAAAGGCAGAGGATATCACAGTTCTCGACATAGGAGAGGTTTCTTCTATAGCAGACTACTTTATCATTGCAAACGGAAATAATGCAAATCAGCTCACAGCCATGGAGGATGCCGTGGATGAGGCTATGTATACAAACGGAGTGCATCAGAAGCAGGTAGAGGGAACAGGCAACTCTACATGGATTCTCATGGACTATCAGGATATTATCGTGCATCTGTTCTCTAAAGAAGACAGGCAGTTCTATGATCTCGACAGAATATGGAGAGATGGAAAAGTGGTGGATGTACATTCACTGTAGTACTTATTCTATGATTAAGGAATTATAAATCGAAACCGGTAATTTAAAATATCGCACCCATATGCCAAGCTGTTTAGCTTAGCATATGGGTGCGATATTTTTGCAATAAATATTAGAAGAAACGAAATACTCCAAACACTTTGCCGAGTATTTCACAGTCCGGAACTATGATTGGGTCCATTGTGTCGTTCTCCGGCTGAAGACGTATGTGACCATTCTCTTTGTAGAAGGTCTTTACGGTAGCGGAATCATCTATAAGTGCTACAACCATATCTCCGTTTGAAGCATCGCTCTGCTGCTCGACGAGGATATTATCACCGTCGAAGATACCGGCATTAATCATGCTCTCGCCCTTGACTTTAAGCATAAATGACTGCTTATTTGGCATATATTCAGCAGGAACGGGAAAATAGGTTTCGATATTTTCCACTGCAAGTATCGGCTCACCTGCAGCTACACGACCGACCAAAGGGACATTAACCATCTCGCGACGTTGTAAACCAAAGCTGTCATCTATAATTTCTATAGCCCTGTTTTTGGCAGGATCTCTTCTTATGTAGCCCTTTCGCTCCAGTGTCTCGAGATGAGCATGGACGCTGGATGTGGACTTTAAATGTACACCTTCGCAGATATCGCGCACTGATGGCGGATAGCCCCTGTTTAAAATCTCACTCTTGATAAACTCCAGTATCTCTTTCTGCTTGTCTGAAATCTTTTCTAATGCCATAGGTAAATCCTCCGTCTGAATATTAAAATAATATAATGATATGGGGCAAAAGGAATTTTGCGCCCCATGAATGATTGTAAAAATAAAAATTATATCTTAGAAAAAGTATATCATAAAACCAAAGCAAACGCAAACATATATTCCGAAATTTTGTTCGTTTTTCTATTGACAAACGATTGTTCGAGATGTATTATGTAACCACAATAACAACAAACACATGTTCGGAAATACAAGAGGTGGTTTTATGAGAGGAAATACTTTATCAGGTAGAAGAAAAATGTTTGGATGGACTGCTGTTGCATTTATAGCAGCTGTCATTATATTGTGTGGCACTATTCATATTTTTGCCAGTTCCGGTGACAGCAGGCCTTATAACAAATATTATACCAGCGTCAGGGTTGAGGAGGGCGACACTGTCTGGAGCATTGCCGATAGATATATTGCCGACAGTCAGGTGAGCAAAAGAGCTTATGTAGATGAAATTTGCAGGCTCAATAGTCTTACAGATGGCAATGTCCGCAGTGGCGATTATATAGTTGTTTCATATTATTCTCAGGATATAAAGTAACGTTTTCTTGCTAAAATTTCCTGTTTCTTATATAATATAGGTTAATTGCAGCGGATTTGGGTTATAGTATCTATGGCTTATCCGTTTTTGAAACAGGAGATTGGATATTTATGTTAAAACTATTTTTTGTTATATTTGCAAATTTTCATAGAGCGCCGTATATTGTTCCCAAAATGAGATACATGGCTGATCATCCGCAGAAATATTCAGAAGCGGAGAGATATGATATGATGCGGCACTGTATAGATTTAATGAATAAATCGGGAAAAATTACAACAGAAGCATATGGTCTTGAGAATCTTCCTGAAACAGGTGGCTATATCATGTATCCCAACCATCAGGGAAAGTATGATTTACTGGGGATTATTACTACACATGACAAGGTACTGTCGTTTGTTATGGATAAGCAGAAGTCGCATACAATGCTTGTCAGGGAATTTGTGGATCTGGTTCAGGCAAAGCGTTTAGAGAAAGATAATCCAAGGCAGGGGCTTACTATAATCAATGAGGTAGCTAAGGATGTGAAAAACGGCAAGAGATATGTCTTGTTTCCTGAGGGTGGCTATAAGTTCAATAATAAGAATAAAGTGCAGGATTTTAAAGCAGGTAGCTTTAAGATTGCATTGAAATCACATGTTCCTATTATTCCGATAGCTCTTATAGATTCATATAAGGTGTTCAACAGCTTTCATTTCGGCCCTGTTACAACGCAGGTTCACTATTTAAAGCCTATTGAGTATGATGAGTACAAGGACATGAAGACGAAGGATATAGCTGCACTGGTCAAGGAGCGTATAGAGGAGAAAATCAAAGAAATACTTGGTTAGAGTCAACTTTGATTATTATATAGTATTATTATGAAAGACAAAGCTTATTACGAAGACGTAAATATAAAAAATGAATTAAAGCTCAGAGATATGATACAGAAGCTTCCGAAGTTCTGTATGGATTTTTTTATCGGAATAGATGCGGATAAGTCCTCAAGAACCAAGATAGCGTATGCATATGATCTACAGACCTTTTTCGAGTACATGAAGAGTGCCAATCCATCGCTTAAGAAATATGATATAAGGGACTACCCTATATCTCTGTTAGATCAGATCAGTCCTTCAGATATTGAGGAATATCTGTTTTATCTAAAGTATTATGAGAAGGATGGCGTCGTACACACCAATGACGAGAGAGGCATTAAGCGAAAGCTTGCATCACTGCGCACTTTTTATAATTTTTATTTCAGGAAAGAGTTTATAGATACCAATCCTGCGAGCAAGGTAACCCTTCCCAAAATACATGAGAAGAATATCATCCGTCTTGATACTGATGAGGTCGCACAGCTTCTCGATGAGGTTGAGTCAGGAGACAGTCTGTCCAAGAACCAGCAGCGTTTCCATGAGAAAACAAAGGTTCGTGACCTTGCACTTATGACACTGCTTCTTGGAACAGGTATCCGTGTATCTGAGTGCGTGGGGCTGGATATGGATGATGTAGATTTCAAAAACAACGGAATCAAGGTGCACCGAAAGGGTGGTGCTGATGTGATTGTTTATTTTGGTGATGAGGTACGTGATGCACTTCTTTCGTACTGGGAGGAGAGAAGTATAATTACACCTGCCGAGGGGCATGCTAATGCGCTTTTTCTCTCTTTACAGAGGAAGCGTATATCTGTACGCTCTGTTGAGAATCTGGTAAAAAAGTATTCGAGACTCGTAACAACCGTTAAGAATATTACTCCTCATAAGCTTCGTAGTACATATGGCACCACACTTTATCAGGAAACAGGTGATATCTATCTTGTGGCGGATGTTCTAGGGCACAAGGATGTAAATACCACACGTAAGCATTATGCAGCCCAGGAGGATAGCAGGCGTCGTGCGGCAGCCAGGGTAGTACATCTGAGGGAGGATTGATTATATGTCTGATAATATAATCACAATTACAGATTTTATGGACCCCAATCTGGACGTGTATGCCAGATTGACGGAGAATCAGCTTTTAAACAGAGCCAATCCAGAAGAGGGAATGTTTATAGCTGAAAGTCCAAAGGTGATAGAGAGGGCACTTGATGCGGGATGTAAACCGGTTTCTCTTCTGATGGAGACAAAGCATGTAAATGGCGAGGCAAGAGGCATTATCGAAAGATGTCAGAATATACCTGTATATACTGCGTCATTTGATTTGCTCACAAAGCTGACTGGCTTTGCTTTGACCAGAGGCACACTCTGTGCTATGTACAGGCCGAAGCCAAGGTCCATCGAAGAGGTGTGCAGGGACGCAAGAAGAGTTGCGGTGCTTGAGGATGTGGTAAATCCAACCAATGTCGGAGCTATATTCAGGTCAGCGGCAGCACTGCATATGGATGCGGTGCTGCTCACTCCTGCCTGCAGCAATCCTTTGTACAGGCGTGCAATCAGGGTTAGTATGGGAACTGTGTTTCAGGTGCCATGGGCATATTTTCCCAAGTACAATGTCGGCAGTGACAACACTTTTTCAGATGCTTCATTGCATGATAAGTGTGATAGCAGTGACCAAAATTGCAACGACCGAAATAGCAGTGTTTATAAATACAATATTGATGTGCTTCATAAGCTTGGATTTAAGACTTGTGCTATGGCGCTGACTGATGATTCCGTGAGTATAGATGACCCTGTGCTTCACTCAGAGGAAAGGCTTGCAATAGTGCTCGGCACTGAGGGAGATGGTCTTCATGAGCAGACTATAGACTCCTGTGACTACACTGTAAAGATACCAATGTCACATGGCGTCGATTCTCTAAATGTGGCTGCTGCCAGTGCAGTGGCATTTTGGGAGCTGGCTAAATAGGCTGATGAGAGTGCTTTATATTGTAAATTTTGACATTTTCGTCAGCACTGTTTCTAACTTCAGTTCCTTCGCATACGCATCCGAGTGGTAAATCCGCATAGTTTGTGCTATCGCAGAAGGCACTTTGGCGGCTGCAGTCAGTTTTATCATCTGATATGCCGCAGATGTTGGATTTATTGGTATGATACTGTTTAAAGTTTTGCCGGCTGTAGATATTCTGGTCGGTATTATGTGTATTGGCATTATATATCCCTGTATTATTCATGAATAGTCCTCCTGATTGATGCTTGTTTATTTGTTTTTTGTTTATTTGATGTTTTAATTTAATGATATGAGGGTCAAAAGGTATTTTGCCCTTCATTTATGATTAATCAGATTACTGTAATTTTTCTTTTTTCATCCTGAGTATGAGTTTAGCATGTGCTGTGAGTAATTATTTTATGTATCTTATTTTTAATTGCGATTTCGGTTAAAGGCTTTTTTAATTAAAATTGTGGCAATCATAAATATAATTTACACCTTTGTACATAATAATGCTGACAGGAGGTGTCTATTAAATGATTCTAACAGAAAAAGAAACAAACGCTATTGAAGATTTAAAAACACAGGAACAGGCATGCATAGAGAAGTATACCAAATACAGCAATCAGGCAAAGGATCCGGTGCTTAAGGAGCTTTTTGAAGAAATAGCAAGGGATGAGCAAAAGCATTTTGACTCTTTGGATCAGGTGATTAAGGGAAAGGTTCCGTCAGTTGACTGCAATGATTCCAAGGGGAAGAATTATAACCCTGCTGCAACATACGATTCGCTTGGCAATTCTGAGGACAAGAAAGCTGACTGTTATCTGGCTACAGACTGTATAGGAACAGAAAAGCTAGTATCCGGCGAGTACAATTCCGATGTATTTGTATTTGGAAATTCGGATATCAGAAAGCTATTGGCTGATATACAGATAGAAGAGCAGAATCATGCTGAGATGCTATGGAAGTACAAAACTGCAAATGGTATGGCATAGATAAAATATAAAACCATAGAATTTAGTACAAAGTGTAAAACAGGACTGCCTGAATATCGACAGTCCTGTTTTATAGGTTTAGTTGCCTGTTGGAATAAAAGGTCTGATTGCACCTGCAAGCTGAGAAACAGGCATACTCTGGAGCCATACACGGCCAGGTCCGGTGACAACGGTGTTGAATAATCCTTCACCGCCGAATACCACATTTTTGATACCCGGAACAGTCTGAATTTCGAGCTGACAGCTTCCTGTCATAGCGGCTAAGTATCCGGTATCAATCACCAGCTGCTGACCGGGTGCAAGCTCGTATTCCTTTATGTGGCCGTCAAATTCTAAAAATGCCAATCCGTTTCCCGACAGACGCTGCATGATAAAGCCCTCACCGCCGAAGAAACCTGCTCCTATTCTTTTTTGGAAAAATACGGACAGCTCAACTCCGGAGGTTGAAGCAAGAAATGCTGATTTCTGGGCAATTATCTCCTGTCCCGGTGCAATCTGGAAGGGTCTGATGCATCCTGGAAAGCATGATGCAAATGCTATCATTCCCGGACCACCCATAGATGTGTAGCGATTTTGGAACATACTCTCACCTGAAAATGCACGGCCAAACATTTTGCCGATGCCTCCATTTGATGTAGTCTCCATCTTCATGTTTGGAGTCATCCATGACATGGCACCTTTTTCGGTAATCATAGTCTCGTTTGCCTCAAGGTTGCAGATCACAACCGGTAATGGCTCCCCCTCAATATTGTAGTTCATAAATATCCTCCTTTACTCAAAAAATGGTTCGTAAAAATTTTATATTTATAATTCTAACACAGTAATACGTCACTTGACAATATAATTCATAAATGTACATGAAAGCTTATAAAAGAATACAAATTGCCTAATAAATACACTTTAGGGATTGCGGTGTTCATATGATTTTGATTGAAACTATGTGGGCAAAGTCACAGACAGACTTGTTTATTTTATAAATATGGTTTAAAATAATATGCAAATTGTTGGATAAAAATGGTAGTAAAACTATATGTCACATAAATTGTAACAAAATAATTATATCCAATTTATAACATGTAAATAACATATTTGAGGAGACAACATAATAATGAGATTTGTAATACAGCGTGTAAACCATGCAAAGTGCACTATAGATGGAAATATAACCGGCAGCATAGAAAAGGGACTGTGCGTTTTGATAGGCATAGCAGAGACAGACACTAAAGAGATTGCTGATAAAATGATCAAAAAGCTTATAAACATGAGAATTTTTGCCGATGAGAATGACAAGACAAATCTTTCGATAAATGATGTAGACGGAAAGCTTTTGCTCATATCGCAGTTTACGCTTTATGCAAATTGTAAGAAAGGCAATCGTCCTTCATTTGTGGAGGCAGGAAGTCCTGATATGGCAAACGAGCTTTATGAATACTGCATCAGCGAGTGTGATAAGGCAGTTCCCGGAGTACAAAGAGGGGTGTTTGGAGCCGATATGAAGATAGAGCTTGAGAATGACGGGCCATTTACGATTGTACTGGATTCGGACAAGCTGTAAAAGATATAAGTATGAAAGGCATTTTTATGGAAAAATCATTAAAAAAAGATATTATAATAAACAGGCTTCCTGTAGTTATATATTTTATACTGATTTTTGCTGCTTTAATGGTGATAATAAGTGCAGTAGCTCCGATGAGTAATCATGAGCCAAAGACGACGGATACATATTCTGATTTTTCAACAGGATGGTTAAATTGCGAGGAGTCTGAGGCTTCACTAAACCATTTATCCGGCACTACAGTAATCCATCGTACTATAACGGCAGCTGATTGTAATAAAACATTGTTTTTCTTTGCAAAAACATCAAATATCAAGGTGTTCATAGATGGGGTATGCCAATACAGGAACAATCATTTCTGTTCACAGTTTTTTGGAAAGACACCCGGGCTCTTTTTGTAAATGTACTTATCCCTGCAAAAAGTGATGGCAAGCTACTGGAGATTGAAATTGAAAATCCATATAAAGATGACGACAGTGCAAAGCTTGATGAAATGTACATAGGCGATATTTCTGATATCATACAATTTCAACAACAAAAAAGATTCAATTCTTTCTGTATCAGCTTTATTATTATGGTACTGGGTGTTGTAATGCTTTTACTATTTATTCCTCTTACAAGGCAAAAGATAGTAGGCATTGAGTTTTTGAATCTTGGTGTTACAGCATTTGTATCAGGCTTATATCTTACAACAGACGGACGATATCTACAGCTTGTTTTTGGAGATGCCCATATATATCATGTGATAGCAGAAACAGCCCTGAGGCTTTCTATTCTACCGTTTTTAATATTTTTAAGTCAGATGTATGAAAGCTATAGTAAACGTATAAGCGCGATACTATGCGTAATTGGCGAGATAGCATTTGCAGGCTGCTTTATCGGTGAAATAACCGAAATCATGGATTATCATGAGACACTTTTTCTGGTACATGTTGTATTTGCAATTTCTATGCTCTTTATTCTTGTTTCGACGATAAAGGGCATTGTAAAGGCACCAAAAGAGAATATATATCACAATATAGGCTGTATTGTTTTAAGCTTTATGGCTATGACGGATATCATAATTCTATGGCGAGGCACTGGACGAGAAACAAGCTATTTTATCAGACTCGGCATATTGATATTCTTTTTCATGGAAATAGTCCAGATTATTAAAAAGTTCCTCGCCTCTTATCAGCGCAATATCAAAAATGAGTTGCTTAGCAGGCTTGCTTATCATGACGGATTAACTGATTTACTCAATCGTACCTCATATATGGAAAAGGTCAAGGAGCTTGAAGATGATGAAAACCCATACATGCTGATTGCGATTTATGATGTAAACAATCTGAAAAAGGTAAATGATACAATGGGACATCAGAAGGGTGATGAGATGATAAAACGCGTTGCAGATGTGATGAGTGCTTCTCTTGGAAAATACGGACAGTGTTACCGAGTCGGTGGTGATGAATTCGTATTTATCTCGACAAAACCGGATATCGAGACCGTATTCATGAATGCAAGTAAAAAAATGATGGATAATCTCGGATGTATCACTGATGGAAATAATATAGTGCCTATCACAGCTGCCATGGGATATGCTGTGAAAAACGATAACAGCACAAAGGATATTAATGAGATAATCCGTGAGGCTGATTCTAGGATGTATGAGAAAAAGCGCTCTATGAAGCATCGGAAGGCTTAGTGCATTTCACCCAATCATCGATATTGCCGTTTTGAATAGCAGAAAACAGCCTCTTCTTGACACCCGGATTTTCCATATTGAGCTGTCTGACAAGCTGCTTTACATATTCGCGCCGTGTGTGGCCGTCGTAAGGACATGGATTCTTGCACACCGGCAGATTGTATTTATTCTTAAAGCCCTTCACATCAGACTCGCCGACATACATAAGCGGACGGATGATGGCAAGCCCACTGCCGTCCAGCTGTGTAACAGGCGCGAAAGAATAAAATTGTCCCTCATATAGCAGGGAAAGAAACATAGTCTCTATAATATCATCCATATGGTGTGCGTATGCTACTTTATTGCAGCCGACAGACAGCGCAAAATCATTCAAAGCTCCCTTTCTAAGCTTTGCACACCATGAGCAGGGACTAGCCTGATTCTTAGATTTCTCAAGAGATATTCTTCCAATATCAGTTTTCACCACATAAAACTCAACAGAGAGCTCATCACACAGCGCCTTCACCGGAGACAAATCAAAATCCTCATATCCCAGGTCAACCGCTATCGCTACAAGCTCAAAGGGCACAGGATAAAAGCTTCTGATGCCGGAAAGCGCATAGAGTAGCGTAAGAGAATCCTTTCCGCCTGAGACACCTATGGCGATTTTGTCATTTTCAGTTATCATATTGTAGTCGTCAAGGGCCTGACGGACCTTGCTGTATAATTTTTGTAATTTCATGGTAGGTATTATACTACAAATCTGTGAAAAAACAAAGCTTCGAACAGTTACTATTCAGTGATCGTATGGAAAAAGGCAAAGGATTCCGTCACGATTCCTATTCGATAATAATTGACGAACACGCCCGTTGCCCATCGTTCGATAATGTGTTATACTTGTGCCATACAATGTAGACATAAGGAGAAGCGTTGAAATGAACAAAGGCAAAATTCGTACAAGGAGACTCACAATCCGCGCGAAGATCCTGATTCCGTCAATCATAATCGTTGTACTCGTCTGTGGTTTGATGGGATACAATTCCTACACGCGTTTTGAGAAAAGCATGGTGAGGATGGGCGTTGAGGAAGCAGACATGGCGGCAACGATCGTTGCGGATTCGCTGGATGCCAAGCTGGTATACAAAGTGACGGTAGGATCGGAAGGTACGCAGGTCTATCAGAATCTGCAAGGAGATCTCAGAAAAAAGCAAAAAGCATGCGGAATCGCTTTTTTATACACATTGTATACGGACGGAAAGAAAGTGTATTATGGTGTGGATTCGGACGAGGATGCGGCAAAAGTCGGTGATGAATTTGCGGATTCATACGCGGAACTGGAGCCAGTGTTCGGTGGAAAGGAATACATTCAGGATTACATCGACCATACAGAAGACGGAGATCTGATTACGGTATACAAGCCTATTGAGGACAATGCAGGCAAGGTTGTTGCAATACTTGGATGCGATTATGATGCGTCATCGATTACAGCAGAATTACAGAAGGCAGTTGTCCAGACGTTACAGATCGGAGGCATCTGTCTGATTCTGGCAATCCTGATTCTGACGATTATCGTTAGCAGGATTACAAAGGGACTGATGCAGGTAAATGCGAAGATTTATGATCTGGTACATAATGAGGGTGACCTGACACAGAAACTGGATGTCAGAAGCGGGGATGAGCTGGAACTGATTGCGGGCAATGTGAATGAGTTGTTAGCGTATATCCGCAAGATTATGATCGGAATTTCGTCCGGATCCATGCGGCTTATGTCTTCTTCCCGCAAAATGGTGGATCATCTGAGCTCTGCGGATGAAAGCATTACTGATGTGTCGGCAACGATGCAGGAGATGAGTGCGGCGATGGAGGAAACGACTTCTTCACTCAATCAGATCACGGAGGCAATTGACGAAATCTATTCATCGGTAGAGCGTATTGCAGGCAATGCGGATGCCGGAAAAGTCTCTTCTCAGGAGATGGAGAGCCGTGCTTCCGGGGCGAATGATGCAGCAGCGGAGGGAGAGAAGAAAGCAAACATTGAGACCGAGAAGATGGCGGATTCTTTAAATGAGAAGATTGCAAAGTCCAAATCGGTGGAACAGATCGAGATTCTAACTTCCAACATTATCGAGATTACGGAACAGACCAATCTTCTTGCGCTGAATGCAAGTATTGAAGCGGCACGCGCAGGGGAAGCAGGACGCGGCTTTGCGGTGGTTGCGGATGAGATCGGAAAGCTGGCAGGTAATTCTGCGGATGCCGCAGCAAAAATCCGCCAGGTGAGTGCAGAGGTCATTCAGGCAGTGGATGAACTGGCAGAGGGATCGCAGCAGATGATCGAATTTGTCCGCAATTCCACAGAGGAAGGCTTCGGAGGTCTTGTTGCAACGAGTGAAAATTATGCGACCGATGCGAATGCAATGCGTGCAATGATGGAGCAGTTCGCGCAGACTGCGGAAGAACTTCGCAGCACGATGGATGGCATCCGTGAATCCATCTCTGCAGTCAACATTGCCGTGGAAGAGAGTGCCAAGGGCATTGCGGGAGTTTCCGAGTCTTCCGTACAGCTTACCGGTAACGTCAATGATATCCAAAGCGAGGCTTCCGACAACAATGGCATCGCAGAGGATCTGGCAACGGAAGTCGGCAAATTCAAGCTTGAGTAGAGCTTATATAAAGATGGGGAACTAAACCAATTCCCGAATAGAAAAATCGCTTAGACCGTGAGTTTGAGCGATTTTTTGTTTAAGGATTATAGATGTTTTTATAAATAAAATATGGTTACGAGAGAGGGCTTCTGGCTAGGGACTGAACAGTAATCTTCGAACAAAAATTCGAGTTACGAGGGCAGACTTTGGGACTCGTAATGTGATAAGCTAGGGTCAACACAAGAAAGTAAGAAGATAAGAAAACAAACATAGCAAAAAACGAAGACCCATTGTTACTTCTTTAAGCAAAATATTTGACATCGCCATAGGAAAATAGTATATTTGAATTACAAGTAATTTCTACTTATTTGTAGATTAAAGATATCAGGTATTAAAGAAGTAACGTTAAAAAACGTTATTTTTTTACAAGGACGCTAGTTACACATTACATATCTTTATAAAAAAGGAGAGAAATATGAATAACGGAACAAATAACTTTCAGAACTTTATCGGAATTTCTTCTTTGCAGAAGACTCTTAGGAATGCTCTCATTCCAACAGAAACAACACAGCAATTTATTGTTAAAAATGGAATAATTAAAGAAGATGAACTCAGAGGAGAAAATCGTCAGATACTTAAAGATATCATGGATGATTATTACAGAGGTTTCATTTCAGAAACTTTATCGTCAATTGATGATATTGACTGGACCTCTTTATTTGAGAAAATGGAAATTCAGTTAAAAAATGGAGATAATAAAGACACTCTTATAAAAGAACAGGCTGAAAAACGTAAGGCAATCTATAAAAAATTTGCAGATGATGATAGATTTAAAAATATGTTCAGTGCAAAATTAATCTCAGATATTCTTCCTGAATTTGTCATTCATAACAATAATTATTCTGCATCAGAAAAGGAAGAAAAAACACAGGTAATTAAATTATTTTCCAGATTTGCAACATCATTCAAGGACTATTTTAAAAACAGGGCTAATTGTTTTTCTGCTGATGATATATCTTCATCTTCTTGTCATAGAATAGTTAATGATAATGCAGAAATATTTTTTAGTAATGCATTGGTGTATAGGAGAATTGTAAAAAATCTTTCAAATGATGATATAAATAAAATATCCGGAGATATGAAGGATTCATTAAAGGAAATGTCTCTGGAGGAAATTTATTCTTATGAAAAATATGGGGAATTTATTACACAGGAAGGTATATCTTTTTATAATGATATATGCGGTAAAGTAAATTTATTTATGAATTTATATTGCCAGAAAAATAAAGAAAACAAAAATCTCTATAAGCTGCGAAAGCTTCATAAACAGATACTGTGCATAGCAGATACTTCTTATGAGGTGCCGTATAAATTTGAATCAGATGAAGAGGTTTATCAATCAGTGAATGGATTTTTGGACAATATTAGTTCAAAACATATCGTTGAAAGATTGCGTAAGATTGGAGAAAACTATAACGGCTACAATCTTGATAAGATTTATATTGTTAGTAAATTCTATGAATCAGTTTCACAAAAGACATATAGAGATTGGGAAACAATAAATACTGCATTAGAAATTCATTACAACAATATATTACCCGGAAATGGTAAATCTAAAGCTGACAAGGTAAAAAAAGCGGTAAAGAATGATCTGCAAAAAAGCATTACTGAAATCAATGAGCTTGTTAGCAATTATAAATTATGTCCGGATGATAATATTAAAGCAGAGACATATATACATGAAATATCACATATATTGAATAATTTTGAAGCACAGGAGCTTAAGTATAATCCTGAAATTCATCTGGTGGAAAGTGAATTGAAAGCATCTGAATTAAAAAATGTTCTAGATGTAATAATGAATGCTTTTCATTGGTGTTCGGTTTTCATGACAGAGGAGCTGGTAGATAAAGATAATAATTTTTATGCGGAGTTAGAAGAGATATATGACGAAATATATCCGGTAATTTCATTGTATAATCTTGTGCGTAATTATGTAACGCAGAAGCCATATAGTACAAAAAAAATTAAATTGAATTTTGGTATTCCTACACTAGCGGATGGATGGAGTAAAAGTAAAGAATATAGTAATAATGCAATTATTCTCATGCGTGATAATTTGTACTATTTAGGAATATTTAATGCAAAAAATAAGCCTGACAAAAAGATAATTGAAGGTAATACATCAGAAAATAAAGGGGATTATAAGAAGATGATTTATAATCTTCTGCCAGGACCAAATAAAATGATCCCCAAGGTATTCCTCTCTTCAAAAACCGGAGTGGAAACATATAAGCCGTCTGCCTATATATTGGAGGGCTATAAACAAAACAAGCATCTTAAATCCTCTAAGGATTTTGATATAACGTTTTGTCACGATTTGATTGATTATTTTAAGAACTGTATAGCAATACATCCTGAATGGAAGAATTTTGGCTTTGATTTTTCTGACACCTCCGCATATGAAGATATCAGCGGATTTTACAGAGAAGTCGAATTGCAAGGTTATAAAATCGACTGGACATATATCAGCGAAAAGGATATTGATTTGTTGCAGGAAAAAGGACAGTTATATTTATTCCAAATATATAACAAAGATTTTTCCAAGAAAAGTACCGGAAATGATAATCTTCATACTATGTATTTGAAGAATTTGTTTAGTGAAGAGAATTTAAAGGATATTGTACTGAAATTAAACGGTGAGGCGGAAATCTTCTTTAGAAAATCAAGCATAAAGAATCCTATAATTCATAAAAAAGGCTCTATTCTTGTTAATAGAACATATGAAGCAGAGGAAAAAGATCAATTTGGAAATATCCAGATAGTCAGAAAAACCATACCGGAAAATATATATCAGGAGCTTTATAAATATTTCAATGATAAAAGTGATAAAGAACTTTCGGATGAAGCAGCTAAGCTTAAGAATGTAGTAGGTCATCATGAGGCTGCTACAAACATAGTAAAAGATTATAGATATACATATGATAAATATTTTCTTCATATGCCTATTACAATCAATTTTAAAGCCAATAAGACAAGCTTTATTAATGACAGAATATTACAATATATTGCTAAAGAAAAGGATTTGCATGTAATAGGCATTGATCGTGGTGAAAGAAACCTGATATATGTTTCAGTAATTGATACTTGTGGAAATATTGTTGAACAAAAATCGTTTAACATTGTTAATGGATATGATTATCAGATTAAGCTCAAGCAGCAGGAGGGGGCGCGACAAATCGCACGAAAAGAATGGAAAGAAATCGGCAAAATAAAAGAAATTAAAGAAGGCTATTTATCTCTTGTAATTCATGAAATTTCAAAGATGGTTATTAAATATAATGCCATAATTGCAATGGAGGATTTAAGCTACGGATTTAAAAAAGGTCGTTTCAAGGTTGAGCGACAGGTTTACCAGAAGTTTGAGACAATGCTTATCAACAAACTTAACTATCTTGTATTTAAAGATATATCCATAACGGAAAACGGGGGTCTTCTAAAGGGATATCAGCTTACATATATTCCTGAAAAACTTAAAAATGTCGGTCATCAGTGTGGCTGTATATTTTACGTACCTGCTGCCTATACATCAAAAATAGATCCTACAACCGGATTTGTAAATATATTCAAATTTAAAGATTTAACAGTTGATGCGAAGAGAGAATTTATAAAAAAATTTGACAGTATCAGATATGATTCAGATAAAAATCTGTTTTGTTTTACATTTGATTATAATAACTTTATTACGCAAAATACTGTTATGTCAAAGTCAAGCTGGAGTGTATATACGTACGGAGTTAGGATAAAAAGAAGATTTGTCAATGGCAGGTTCTCAAATGAATCGGATACAATTGATATAACAAAAGATATGGAAAAAACCCTCGAAATGACAGATATAAATTGGAGAGATGGTCATGATCTGAGGCAGGATATTATTGATTATGAAATCGTACATCACATATTTGAGATTTTTAGATTGACTGTACAAATGAGAAACAGTTTAAGTGAATTAGAAGACAGGGATTATGACCGTTTGATTTCTCCGGTGCTCAATGAAAATAATATATTTTATGATTCAGCTAAAGCAGGAGATGCGTTACCTAAAGACGCAGATGCTAATGGTGCATATTGTATAGCTCTAAAAGGCTTGTATGAAATCAAACAAATTACAGAGAATTGGAAAGAAGACGGTAAGTTTTCAAGAGATAAACTTAAAATTTCCAATAAGGACTGGTTTGACTTTATTCAAAATAAAAGGTATTTATAATGGATGATTTGATAATTATTTCAAATTTAAATGATTTCATTTTTTGTCCGGCTTCCATATATTTCCATAAATTATATGGAAGCGAGGACACAATTATGTATCAGTCAAAAGCTCAGCTTGATGGAACCAAGGCACATGAAAAAATAGACAATGGGACATATTCAACACGAAAAAATATACTAATTTCAAATGACAAATTACGAACCAGTTTTGCTAAATATCTGTCAAGATTTGGACATCGAATTCAATATTCAGTATTTGAGATTGACAACAGTAAAAGAATTGTTGATAATATAGTTAACGATTTGACGAACACATTTGAAAAACGATTTTCACAATCAGATAGTGTATATATTTTCAAAATGTCATCAAGCTGTGAAGTTCTAAGATATGGTTATGCCAAAAATGAAGAAAATGATTTTTTCATCATAACGTAATGCAAACCGGGACCTTAATTTTATAATAATCTATATTACTTAACATATATTTTGCAAATGTTATATAAAATAATAAAAATAAAGTTGCTTGGCTTCAAAAAATTGTGCAAATACACAAATTTGGAGTTAAGTAATATAGAATAATTTCTACTGTTGTAGATATTGTAATCTTTTCCATAATTAATATTGTTAAGTAATATAGAATAATTTCTACTGTTGTAGATATAAAGAGCCGTGCGCACGTTCTCTCGTTAAGTAATATAGAATAATTTCTACTGTTGTAGATATTTTATCTTTCCCTTTCTCCCTAATGTTAAGTAATATAGATTATTTTTTTAATAAATTTCACTGTTTTAGTAACTGAAAAATTTACGTGACTGTATATAAAATCAAGACAACAAGCAATATTATTTCAGAGTTTAGTTTTATTAAATATTAAACTAGACGATTTTGATTTATTAAAGTAATATATAAGAATGCGAAGCAGCTTTTCACAGTTTTTAGATTATCGACACACTGTGTCGACAATCTGGAAGCAGTATACTTATTTCATTGATGAATATTATATGAGATTGCAAAATAAAAAATTTTCCACTCACTGAGTGGAAATTTCATCTAATAAACTAAAGATGAACAAATATAATATTTCCAATTCTAACAGAAAGGATTTATAGTATGGCAGATTTCAAATACGAAATAGTAGAACACATCGGCACCCTCTCAGAGAGTGCCAAAGGATGGACAAAGGAACTTAACAAGATTTCATGGAATGGTGGAGAACCTAAATATGATATCAGAGACTGGGCACCGGAACACGAGAAAATGGGTAAGGGTGTTACGTTGTCTGAGGATGAGATGTTGAAGCTAAAGGAATTGTTGTAAATATCATTTCAAACGGATATTTAAAAGTGTTTAATGAGATAAAAAATCTGATTTGACAATTATACGATATAGATGCTTAATAATAACATATGCAGTATTTATGCATACTTGCAAATTATGCTTAATTACTGCATAATACTTAAAACGGGGAAACAAATATGTATTATGCAATTATATCTACTGAAATTAATCAAAAGGCTGCAATAGGCGCTGACGGTTCGGCTTTTTATGATGCTAGAGAGATTATAAATTTTTGAATTAATGGGAGGACCAAATCATGAGCAAAGTATTAGAAGAAATGAAAACCAGAAGAAGTATTCGCAAATTCAAACCGGACATGATTCCGCAGGACATCCTTGACCGGATAATTGAGGCCGGAACCTTTGCGGCAAACGGCAGAGGTGCACAGAACACCATCATTATTCAGGTGACAAATAAGGAAATAAGGGATGAAATCGCTAAGAGAAATGCCGACATAATGGGAAGTAATACTGATCCATTTTACGGTGCGCCGGTTATTCTTATCGTTCTTGGAAAGAAGGACTGGCCTACACATGTCTATGATGGCAGTCTTGTGATGGGGAATCTCATGCTTGCAGCACATGATCTTGGTATTGGAAGCTGCTGGATTCACCGCGCGAAGGAAGAGTTTGAGTCTGACTGGGGCAAGAAGCTTCTCAAATCACTCGGTATTGAGGATGAGTATGAGGGAATCGGACATTGTGCTCTTGGATATGTCGATGGAGATTATCCTGACGTGATTCCGAGAAAAGAGAATCGCGTATTTTACATATAGGAGATATCCACCATGAATTTTTTATTTGTAGCACTTGGGGGCGCCGTAGGTGCAATGGCCAGATATGCCATCAGCCTTATACCTTTAAAAACTGAGTTTCCTTTTTTGACTTTAATCACCAACGTAGTTTTCTACATTTTCGCTGGAATCCTATAATCTGTTTGAACATAATCACTGCCTGCTTGGGTGCGGATATGTGTTGTTGAGCTGTTTAGGATGTATACTCGGTGTGATGTGTGGTGAAAAACTTGCTGCAATAATCAAGTGATGAGTATCGTGCAGTTTTGCAAATGTGCGTGGTGTGATTCTGAATAGTTACAATACAAATTGATGGGGAGATAAGTGTATATGAGTGAAACGGAAAACAACGAGCTGACTGCCGGGAAGCAATCTAAGGAACCCAGGAGCAATCAAAAGCTAAAGCTTTTGTATCTGGCCAAAATTCTTTTGAATAATACTGATGCTAACCATGATATTACGCTTGATGAGATTTTAAATAAGCTGCATGCATACGATGTCACGGCCGCGAGAAAAAGTCTGTATGATGATATAGCACAGCTGAATGATTTTGGTATCAAAACCCAAAAGACGCAGTATGGCAGGACTGTCCATTATAAGGTGATAGGCAGGGCATTTGAGCTGGCGGAGCTTAAGCTTTTAGTGGATTCTGTCGCGGCTGCCAAGTTCATCACTGAGGAGAAATCCAATGAGCTTATTAAGAAGCTGGAGAGTCTTACAAGCAGACAGGAGGCTGCCACTCTACAGCGTCAGGTATATGTTGCCGGAAGAGTGAAAACCATGAATAGCGACATCATGAAAAATGTCGATGCCATACACAATGCAATTGCAAATAATTCAAGCCTTTCTTTTCAATATTGCCGGTGGAATACGAAAAAAGAGCTTGAGGTGAAGCATGACGGCGCAAGATATCATGTCAGTCCATGGGGATTACTGTGGAATGATGGCAATTATTATCTGATTGGATATGACCATGATACACAGGTAAAGGATATTCGTCATTACCGTGTAGACAAGATGAAGAATATCCTGATTGAAAATAAAGTCCGTGAGGGCAGGGAGAAGCTTAAAAAACTCGATATTGCTTCTTATGGCAAATCGAAGTTTGGTATGTACAATGGAGAAGAGATAAAGGCTGAGATACTGTGCAAAAACAGCGCTATAGGTGTCCTGCTTGACAGGTTTGGAACTGATGTGACAATCTTAAAGAAGGATGAAGCTCATTCGCGTGTTTTTGTGAAGGTAGCTGATAACAAGCTTTTTATTCATTGGATTATGGCAATGGGGGATAATTTTAAGATAATAGGCCCGGAGAATCTGGTGAAAGAGGTTCATGATGAGCTTAACAGACTGGCAAAACAATATGAGCATACAGACTAAATCTTGAAGAAAGTGCCATATTGGGAAAATAAAATCTTGAAGAGAGGTATACATGAGTATTTTAAACGTAGAGCACCTAAGCCATGGTTTTGGTGACCGTGCTATTTTTGAGGATGTTTCCTTCAGACTGTTGAAGGGCGAGCACATAGGGCTTGTCGGTGCAAACGGTGAGGGAAAATCGACTTTTATGAATATTATCACAGGCAGGCTTATGCCTGATGAGGGCAAAATAGAGTGGGCCAAGAAGGTGCGTGTAGGTTATCTCGACCAGCACACAGCGCTTGAAAAGGGCATGACTATCGGCTCAGTTCTTTCATCTGCATTTGATTTTCTTTATGATATGGAAAATGAGATGAACGACATATATGCGCGTCTTGGCGATGTGGACGAGGACGAGATGAATAAGCTGATGGAGGAAGCCGGCACGATTCAGGACATGCTTACCATGCATGATTTCTATATGATTGATGCAAAGGTTGAGGAGGTTGCAAGGGCTCTTGGACTTTTAGACCTGGGGCTTGATAAAGACGTTACCGATTTAAGCGGTGGTCAGAGAACCAAAGTGCTGATGGGAAAGCTCCTCTTGGAGAAGCCGGATATTCTGCTTTTGGATGAGCCTACAAACTATCTGGATGTGGAGCATATTGAGTGGCTTAAGCGATATCTTAATGATTATGAGAATGCGTTTATTCTTATTTCGCACGATATACCGTTTCTAAACAGCGTGGTAAATCTCATCTATCACATGGACAACAAGAAGCTCGACAGGTATGTCGGGGATTATGACAAGTTTATGGAAGTCTATGAGATGAAGAAAGCCCAGCTTGAGGCTGCGTACAACAAACAGCAGCAGGAGATTAAAGAGCTGAAGGATTTTGTGGCTAGAAATAAGGCGCGTGTCGCTACAAGGAATATGGCGATGTCACGTCAGAAGAAGCTTGACAAGATGGATGTTATTGAGCTTGCTGCTGAAAAGCCAAAGCCGGAGTTTAACTTTAAGACAGCGCGTACTCCGGGGCGGTATATTTTCCAGACAAATGGACTGGTCATTGGCTATGATGATCCGCTTTCATCGGCTCTCGACCTTGAGATGGAGAGGGGACAAAAGATTGTTCTTACCGGTGCAAACGGCATCGGAAAGACGACATTGCTTAAGAGTATTCTTGGGCTGATAAAGCCGCTTTCAGGAAGTGTTACACTTGGAGATTATCTGGAAATTGGGTATTTTGAGCAGGAGATGGATCAGTCGGTTACAACCACATGTATTGAGGAGATATGGAACGAGTTTCCTGCATTTTCGCAGTACGAGGTGCGAAGCGCGCTTGCCAAGTGCGGTCTGACCACGAAGCATATTGAAAGTCAGGTGCGTGTGTTAAGCGGTGGTGAGCAGGCAAAGGTACGCCTGTGCAAGCTGATAAACAGAGAGACAAATATTCTGCTTCTGGATGAGCCTACCAACCATCTTGATGTGGATGCTAAGGATGAGCTGAAGCGTGCCTTAAAGGAATATAAGGGCAGCATACTAATGGTATGCCACGAGCCGGATTTCTATGATGGGCTTGCGACGGATGTGTGGGATTGTTCAAAGTGGACAACAAGGTTATAAATTATGAGAATGTCATCACACAGTCCCTTGTGATTTCATCAAGCGACGATACACCACACATCTTCATGGTGTCTTCAAGCTCTGTACCGATTTTGTCTATGTATGCACGTACACCATCGGCCTTACCGCCGTATACAGCCGTTACAAACGGTCTTGCGATAAGAACTCCGTCTGCACCCAGTGCAAGGGCTTTAAAGACGTCTGTGCCGCTTCTGATGCCACCATCTACAAGAATCTTAATGCCTGAGCCTTCAAGAGCCTTTACGATGCTTTCAAGCACCTCAGCAGTGGCAGGACACTGATCCAGCACACGTCCACCGTGATTTGATACAATAATAGCGCTTGCGCCTGCCTCTTTTGCTTTAAGCGCACCCTTTACAGTCATAACACCCTTTACAATAAATGGGGTTCCGGCCATCTGTATGATATCGCAAAGCTCTGAAACTGTTTTGCTTCCGGCTGGCGGATCAAGATTTTTGAGGAATGGAAGACCGGCTGCATCGATATCCATAGCTACTGCAAATGCGCCTGATTCATGTACCAGCTCCATTTTCTCACGTATGGTCTCAATGTTCCATGGCTTTACGGTAGGTATTCCTGCACCATCTGCATTTTTGATAGCTTTGGTGGCTGCAACCATGACATTTGGGTCAGTTCCATCGCCTGTGAAAGCTGCGATACCATTCTTTGCACAGGCTGACACGAGGATATCGTTGTATGTCACATCATCCAGACAGTCTCCGTAGTGCAGCTGTACTGCACCTACAGGACCGGCAAATACCGGATATTTAAAAGTACGGCCGAAGAGTGAGAGAGAGGTGTCTACAGGCTTATTTTCGGCAATAGTATCCATGTTTACACGGATTTGTTTCCATTTGTCGTAGTTGCGTATGGCTGTGTCTCCGATGCCCTTTGAGCCGGGACCGGGCATCTGGTTTTTGCATGCGCGGCCGTTGCATTCAGGACAGGCCTTGCAGTATTTTCCAAGACGTGGTCTGGCATTTTCGATACATTCTGTATAGTTCATATTCTTCCTCCAAGTGTAAATCTTTTTAAATTTTATTATTGAGATTATAACACGATAATTTTCTTATGTATACAAAAGATGAAAAGCTCTTGACTTGGAGTGGACTCCAAGTGATATAGTTTCATTGTAACAATCAAAAAGGAGGCGATGTGAGTGACTATCAAGGAAGTGAGTGAGCGTTTTGGTGTGTCTACTGATACACTCAGGTATTATGAACGTATAGGCCTGATTCCACAGATTGCACGGACTGCAGGAGGTATACGCGATTATACCGAATCAGATATCAGCTGGGTGGAGCACACTATATGTATGCGCAATGCCGGAGTTCCGATTGAGACGCTTATAGAATATATCAGGCTTTTTCAGATGGGAGATGCCACATTTGAAGCAAGGTGTCAGCTTCTCAAGGAGCAATACGAGCAGCTTGATCAGCAGAAAAAACAGATTGAAAACACGATGGAACGCTTACAGTATAAAATTTCTAAATACGAGAATGCGATAAAGACAGGTGAATTGACCTGGGACAAATAGGAGGACAAAATATAATATGTATCTTGAGAAAATTAACGGACCAGAAGATGTAAAGAAAATTAAGATAGATGAACTGCCGGTGCTGGCGCAGGAGATAAGAGATGCTCTTTTGGTAAGAGCAAGTAAGCATGGCGGACATTTTGGACCGAATTTTGGAATGGTAGAGGCGACAATCGCTTTACATTATGTATTTGAATCACCTAAGGACAAGATTGTTTATGATGTATCGCACCAGAGTTATCCTCATAAGATGCTTACGGGGCGTAAGGAAGCGTATTTGTCTGAACAGCACTATGATGATGTGTCAGGCTATACAAATCCAAACGAGAGCGAGCATGATTTTTTTACAGTCGGACATACATCAACGTCGGTCAGTCTGGCTGCAGGTCTTGCAAAGGCAAGGGACTTAAAGGGTGAAAACGGCAATGTGATTGCTGTCATCGGAGACGGCTCATTAAGCGGGGGAGAAGCACTTGAGGGACTTGATTTTGCTGCTGAGCTTCAAAGCAATTTTATTATTATAGTAAATGACAACGATATGTCGATTGCTGAAAATCATGGAGGTCTCTATCAGAATCTTGCTCTGCTTCGAAAGACTGACGGTCAGGCAGAATGCAATCTGTTTAAGGCTATGGGACTTGACTATGTGTATGTGGACAGGGGCAACGATGTTGCAGCTCTTATTAAGGCATTTAAAGAGGTCAAGGACAGCACTAAACCGGTTGTAGTGCATATAAACACACTTAAGGGCAAGGGTTATGCCCCTGCAGAAAAATGCAAGGAGCAGTGGCATTACAGCGGTCCATTCGATATAGAAACAGGAAAGCCGCTATTTGACAATGTGGAAGAGGATTATTCTTCTGTGACCTGTGAATATCTGCTTGAAAAGATGAAAAATGATTCTTCTGTTGTTGCAATTACTTCCGGTACGCCGACTGTTATGGGCTTTACAGAGGATAAGAGAAAAGAAGCTGGCAGTCAGTTTGTCGATGTAGGTATTGCAGAGGAGACTGCTGTGGCACTGGCATCAGGTGTCGCAGTAAATGGTGGTAAACCATTTTATGGTGTATACAGTTCGTTTGTACAGAGAACCTTTGACCAGGTATCACAGGATGTCTGCATCAATAACAGTCCGATTACAATGGTAATATATCAGGGTTCCGTATATGGAATGAATGACGTTACACACTTAGGCTTTCAGGATATTCCGATGCTTTCAAATATTCCAAATCTGGTATATCTGGCACCGGCAACAAAGGAAGAGTATCTGGCCATGCTCGATTGGAGTATGGAGCAGACATCCTATCCGGTTGCAATAAAGCTGCCGGGCGGACCGATGATTTCAGATGGTTCAAGGGTGACAAAGGATTTTGGCAGACTCAACAGATATGAGGTGGCTCAGACAGGAGAAAAGATTGCGATTATCGGTCTGGGAACCTTCTTTGAACTGGCAAAGGAGGCTGCGAAGCTTCTTAAAGAAGAAGCAGGAATCAATGCAACTGTAATCAATCCGTATTACATCACCGGATTGGATGAGGCGCTTTTGACTAAGCTTAAGCAAAATCATGATACTGTTATTACTTTAGAGGATGGTATTTTAGATGGCGGCTTTGGTGAAAAAATCGCACGATTCTATGGTGCAAGCAATATGAAAGTGATGAATTATGGATTGAAAAAGGAATTTCTTGACAGGTATGATGTGGATGCTGTACTGAAGGAGAATCATCTGACTGCAGAGCAGATTGTGGAGGATGTGTTATCTATTTCATAATAAAATCATAAATTCCAAATATAAAAGACGGCTGATTTTTCAACCGTCTTTTTATAAAATTTCAAAGCTTGTGTTGAAGCATACTAAGGTACTGCAAGCGGAGCGGTACTAATTTTTAGCGGTACACATTTATTCGCTAAACACAAGTTTAACGAATAAATGACCTTATAAAAGTACTAAGGTACTACAATAAAAACATACATCTGCTTATTTTTTGCATAATACCTGCAATTTCGATACGTACAACAATATTATGATTAAAGGGTCAAAAGGTATCATCGAAGCATGCATCGATGATACCTTTTATAATAATACAAGAATAAGCCACCGAAACCTCTATTTGCATCAGTTCCGATGGCTTTAAATCCATAGCTTTCTATACAACAATACAATTATTTATTATGCAATTATTTATTGTGACTTCTCATGCATTCCCTGTATTTAAGTATAAGCTCGATTGAGTCCTCAACTGATATCTGGCTTGTGTTCAGGCACAAATCATAGCTTCTTGCATCTCCCCATTTTTTACTGGTGTAGTAATTGTAATAGCTTGAGCGCTCTTTATCTTTTTTCTTAATTATGTCTTTAGCCTTGTTCTCCGGGACATTGAGTCTTTCACTTATTCTTTTAATTCTGTCGTCCATGTTGGAACGTATGAAGATATTGAGACAATGTGGCTCGTCTGCTAAAGCATAATCTGCACAGCGGCCTACAATAACACAGGATTCATTTGCCGCAATCTTTTTAATAGCATCAAACTGTGCTAAAAATACCTTGTGATTCAGAGGCATATCAAGAAACGGTGCTGTGGAATAAGAGCCACCTGTGTAGGTGTCCATGACCAGCGAATATAAAAAGCTGTTTGTAGGCTTTTCGTCATGCGACTCAAATATTTCCTCGCAAAGTCCTGATTCCTTAGCTGCCTTCTGTAAGAGCTCTTTATCATAAAATTTAATTCCAAGTCTTTTAGCTAAATCTTGTCCGACCTGTTTTCCGAGGCTTCCAAATTCTCTTCCTATTGTGTAAATTTCGTTTGATCCCATAATTCAGACCCCCTTATATAAATAATTAATACTATATCACTATGTGATAATTCAATTTATTTGTTATTTATATTATATAACACTTCAAGCAAATTGGCAAAGTATTTTGGTAAAGGTGCATCAAATTCCATGTATTCGCCGGTTTTTGGATGAACAAACCCTATAGTTTTAGCATGCAGGCACTGTCCTTCCAGGCATTTAAACCGGTTTTTGGTAGGGGAATAGCTGGAATACAGCATATCTCCAAGCAAGGGATGATTAATACTTGCCATATGCACGCGTATCTGGTGTGTTCTGCCGGTCTCAAGCTTAAACTGCATATATGTGTAGTCACCAAAGCGTTCAAGCACCTTATAATGTGTGACAGCCGGCTTGCCGTTTTTCTCATTGATCGCCATTTTCTTGCGGTCATTGGGATTCCTGCCTATGGCGCCCTCTATGGTGCCCTCGTCATTCTTTACATTGCCACAGACAATGCCCACGTATATACGGTTGCAGCTATGGTCCTTTATCTGTTCCGATATCTTTATATGGCTTTCATCGTTCTTGCAGACAATAAGGGAGCCGGTGGTGTCCATGTCTATGCGATGCACTATACCGGGCCGTATTTCGCCGTTTATGCCGCTTAAAGAGTCCTTGCAGTGGTACATTATGGCATTTACAAGAGTATCGCTGTAATGCCCTGCTGAGGGGTGTACAACCATGCCCTTTGGCTTGTTGACTACCAGTACGTCATCATCCTCGTAGAGTATGTCAAGAGGAATGTCCTGTGGCAGGATAGGTGTCTGTACGGCATCAGGAATTGTGACATCTACTATGTCATCAGTCTTTAGCCTGTAATTTGCTTTTTGTGGCTTATCATTGACCAGTATTTGATTTTCTTTTAGTATCCGTTGAAAAAAGGAGCGAGAAATATCCGGATAAATGCTGCTTAGGTATTTATCCAGACGTTCTCCCTCCTGTTCACTCTGGACTTCAAATGTATCTCTATTCATAGTGAAGCTTTCTCTTTTTTTATTTTAGTAACTATTTAAAACTACATTGCACACTTTAAAAAGCGCATACCGCACTAATTTTCATGCTTTCCATCATGCTTTTTGTCAGGGAAGATTAAGGAAAAATCCTCCTCCTTGTAGTAAAACAGCCCGAGTATGATAAACATAAATGCTGCTACAGTGACGTATATATCAGCTACATTGAATATCGGAAAATTAATCAGGCTAAAATAAAAGAAATCAACCACATAATTATTCACAATACGGTCTATCAGATTGCCGAGTGCACCTGCAACAAACAGTATTACAACAACATTCAGCAGTCTAAAACGTTTTGAGACAGGTATTTTGCGATACCATACACACAAAAGTATAACAACTGCAATGGTAATCACTGAGAAAAAAATCATTTTGGCACGCAAAAATGCCAATGGATTCTCAGACCAATATGTAAAATGAAAGATATTCTGTATTATTGAAAGCAGATCAACACCAAATGCAGCACTCTGGTTTTCCAGGTATCTGAACTCGAAAACTCCCGGAATGAGAACAAACACACCCGTGGATGATTGTTTTAGGTTTATAACAGCCAGATACTTTGTAAGCTGGTCAATTGCTACAAGAATCAATGCAATGATGCCTGCTGTACACATCTGTTTTTTTGTTTTATTTTTCTTCATAGCTGATTAGAGACTCCGCTTAATAAGATGAACCCGGGAGATCAAATGAATCCATGAGACTCTGGATATCTCCTGAGATATCTACTCCGTGTGGTGTGGCGATGAAGATAAAGTTGGATATCTTCTGCAGATTACCGTGCAGGGCATATGCTGAGCCTGATGTGAAATCTATGATGCGCTGTGCCACATCGACATTAAGTCCCTCCATGTTGATGACGACTGTACGTCCGTTAAGTAATGTGTCTGTTATTTCGATTTCGTCTTCAATTGAACTTGGTTTTATTACGCAAACTTCCATGTCTGATGATACCTGCTTTCTGGATGATTTTGATATTGGTGTAATCTTGGATGCAGTCTTAACAGGCTTCTCCTTTGGTGTTGTATCACGCCTTGTGCTTTTTATGGCCGGTTCCTCTTCAGCAGCCTCTTTTTTTCTGCGGAAAGGATTTCTTGGAAGATCTTCTTCTTCCTCATCATCGAGGTAATAATCCTCGTTATCGAACTCCTCATCGTCCTCAGAATTTAAACTCATTTTGTCAAGAATCTTATCTATGAAACTCATTTCTATATTCCTTTTCTATTTTTATTTTGTGTATAGCATATGCAAAGTATCAGTTAGCCTTGCTGTAGTCGCGTTCTCCAAATATTCCGGTACCGACACGTACCATTGTTGCGCCCTCTTCTATTGCTACTGTGTAATCTCCTGTCATACCCATTGACAGAACATTCATACTGACATTATCTATGTTTTTTTGTGCTATGTCAACTGATAATTGCTTAATATCTCTAAAGTATTGTCTGTTATCCTCAGGATCATCTACAAATGGTGCTATAGTCATAAGTCCTTTTATATGGATATGGTCCAGTTTAGCAATTTCTTCAACTAAAGAGATAGCCTCATCTCGTGATGTGCCAAACTTAGATGTCTCTCCTGCTATATTGACCTCAACCAGTATGTCGCAGCTGCAGTCATGCTTTATGGCCTGCTTTTGTATCTCCTTTGCCAGATGCAGTGAATCTACAGAGTGAATAAGTGAAGTTTTTCCAACTATATATTTCACCTTGTTGGTCTGAAGATGCCCAATCATGTGCCAGTGAATATCTTTTGGCATAACCTCCATCTTTTCACACATTTCCTGTACCTTATTTTCGCCGAACTCACGGATGCCCTCATCGTATATCTCACTGAGCATCTCAACAGGTTTGGTTTTGCTGACTGCAATTAGTGTGACATCACTATAGCTTCTGTGAGCTCTGTCACATGCGGCCTTTATATTTTGTTGAACCTGATGTAAGTTGTCTTTTAACATAAAATCTGTCCCTTCTGTATATTTTATCAATATTTATTACCAATAATTATTTGGTTATGGTCTGGTTTTCCTTCACGGATTTGCCATCCAAGGCTATATGGTCATAAAGCGAAATGCCATATGGCGTTTTGGCTTCTACAATTGTGTAGTCATTGTTTGATGCAAGTACCTTTATCTGCTTAAACACAGCATATCCTTTGTTGATATTGTAGACACCTGTGAGCTTGTCCTTATCTGTTCCCACCCTGTAGGTTGACGAAGAATCAGGCTTTACAATGATATCGCCGTCCTTAAGATATTCATCATCTACGAAATAAAAGTCATCATTCTGGCTGAATATTGTTGGACTGACTATATTAACTGAGCCACTGCTTTTATCCTTTATCATGAGCGATGAATCATCGGAATCGCCGCTTGCAGTGAAATAATCCTTAGGAATAGTGAAAAATTCCTTTTTGGTTATAGCTGAATTAGGTATTTTAAGCCCTGTGTCTGCTCCAAGCACGAGCTCTATATTGGTAAAACGCTCATTTATATAGCGGATGAGCGAGTTTTTCATATTCAGCTTCAGGAAAAAAGCATCATCCTTCTTCAAAAGGCTGAACGATACCGTGGTTGTATAGTCATCATCGCAGAATCTGATTTTTATGACTGACTTGTCATTCAGGCTCTTGGCAACATTGTCAGGAACATTTATGAGTATATTCCAGTTTTCACTTGTAATCAGCTTATAAACAGGATCCAGCTGATTGATGGTGCTGTTGTTGGTTAAATCAGTCTCTTCATAATTAGTGTTGTTGTACTGATCCAGAGTGAAGCTGTCTGTAGTGACATCCTCATAGCCGTCTATTCCGTAATAGACTATTCCGGGAGCTGTCGGCTTATATGTATAGAAGGTGTTGTTAGCCTCAGCAGTACTGATAGTATCTGCCAGGCTTGTCAGTGCATTTTGACTGAGAACCTGTGTCAGCTGTGCAGACAGATCGTTTTTGAAGGTATAAACCTTTGAAAAGTATCGTCTGTTGTAGCCGGATGAAAAGCTGTTTATGTCAGTGATAATCTTCCCGGCATCCTCGTCAGTGATGGCGGAAGCATCATTTTGAGCACCGGTAATCTGGGTTGCAATGGAGCCGTCTGTATCAACAGAGTAGACAACATCACTTGTTGCAACCTTTGAGCCGTTTGACACAAAGTAGTTGAGGTTTCCTGATTCCTCAGCATACACTACACTTTCCTCGCGGATTATCATGCCCTTATATATGTTGTTGGTCGCTATAGTACCCTGTTGTACCTCGTATTCAGATACCGGGTTTGAGGTGAAATACGTAAATATGTGAAAAATCACATAGATTATTATTACAAAAAACACTATAAAACCGATATTCAGATTGAAGCCGGTGCGATATTTCAGTACTTTTTTATTCTTTCGGGACACAATTTTACTCCTTAAAAAAGGGATGTGAAATACACATCCCCCTAATTAATCATTTATAAAGAAATGATAACCTTTGCCTTGGCACATTCAGGCAACTTGTCAATATTCCTTGAAACACTTAAGATGAACTTCACCTTAAACTTCTCGCTGATTATATCAAGCTTTTCGATTGCCTTGGTGATATCCCCCTCATCATCAAGTGATGCAATTGTAAGGAAGCTGTCTAAATACATCTCCTCCAGATCATGATCCTGCGATATGATTCCGCATATAAATCCTAAAAATTCATCACAATTGTCAATAGGATAGTCCATAACATTGATTAGTCGAACCTGGTTATTAAGCTCATACATGTGCTTCTGGCTCTTATCAAGAAAAACTATGGAACCTTCATTTCCCTTAATTGATGAATTTACCTTGTCTAACAGCTCTTTTGTCTTGCCCTTGCCCTTGTCTCCACAAATAATTTCTATCATGGCTCATTCCTCCTATGGATAAATATTGTGATTATTAATAAAAAATAATTGTATTTTTATATTATTATAGTATAAATAACCATAAAACTCAATATTTAATTAGCAAATCCACTAAGTATTTCATTCATGAAGCTATAAAGATCCTTTTTACCATCTGCCTTGTAAACTATGCTTATGATGCGCTCATTTTTAGCATTCTGGCTTAGCAGTACGAGGCAATGACCGGCTTCCCCAGTAGTGCCTGTCTTTCCTCCTGTCACTGTGACGTTTTCAGGGGCTGTATATGCTCCGGTCAGATAGCCGCAGGTATTCTTAAAGGTCTTTGAAACAGCCGCGCCCTGGGCATTTGTATATGCCACATCATGGGTCTGTGAACTGATGATTGCAACAAAGCTCTCTAAGGATATGGCATTGGAAAAAATGAGGTACATGTCATATATGGTAGTGTAATGATTTTCATCAGGAAGACCGCTTGGGTTGACAAAACTGCTGTTTGTGGCACCAAAACTTTTTGCAGTGCTGTTCATCAGCTTGGCAAATTCTTCTACAGAACCACTACAGTACTCTGCCAGCGCTATTGCCGCATCATTGCCACTCTCAAGTAAGAGCCCATACAATAAGTCCTGCACTGTAATGACATCGCCCTCCTTTAGGCCACATACCGATGATGAATGACCCGGGTTTGCAGCGTCATGGCTTACTGTGACTGTCGCATTTAAATCACAGTTTTTAAGAATTATGTATGCAGTTAAAATCTTTGTAGTGCTTGCAGGATAGAGCTTTTCAAACAGATTCTGGCTATACAGCACCTGATGAGTGTCTATATTAAAGGCTCCGGCTCCCTCTGCGGTTTTTGCAAACTGCATATTGTCCTGACCAAAATTGACATCATTTGTGACGCAAAGGTTGGACGCAAAATAATTACTTCCGTTGTATCCATTTATATAATCGGTGGAATAAGTATCATATGCATTCTCAATCTTTGTACCACAGCCTGTCATAAAAACCGCTGCTATGCATGTCAGACATAGCAGTCGTTTAAATCTTTGTTTACTTGTACATCTCACGCCAGTCAAGATCTCCTCTGTCCAATGATAAAATGAGCAGCTCTGCTGTAGCCAGATTGGTGGCAAGTGGTATATTATGCTCATCACAAATACGGAAAATACTGTTTACCTCAGGCTCGTGTGGCTTAGGTTTTAATGGATCACGCAGAAAGATGACAAGATCTATGTCATTGTGCTCAATCTGTGCTCCAAGCTGCTGGATGCCTCCTAAGTGTCCTGCAAGATATTTGTGTACTGAGAGGTTTGCAACCTCCTCTATAAGACGTCCTGTGGTGCCTGTGGCGTACAAATTATTTTTGCTTAAGATACCTCGGTATGCTATGCAGAAGTTCTGCATCAGTTTTTTCTTTGAATCATGTGCAACTAATCCTATGTTCATTGCTAACCTCCCTATGAATATTTCTTCGGCTGTAATCCTACATTCAGGACAATTCCCATTCCCATGTACAGTGAAACAAGTGATGTAAGTCCATAACTGACAAAGGGAAGAGTCATACCGGTATTGGGCATAAGACCTGTGGCTACGCATAAATTGATAAAAGCCTGAAAGCCTATAAGTGCTCCCATGCCACAGCATATGAGCTTTCCGCTTGTGTCCTTTGCCTTCCTTGCTATAAGTATACACTCAATTACGATAAGAAGCAAAAGAATTATTATACTGATTGTACCAATAAAGCCAAGCTCCTCTCCGGCAACAGCAAATATAAAATCTGTTTGAGGCTCTATGATGTAGTTGGTGTTCTTCATAGAGGTTACAACAGAGTTGTTAAGTCCCTTGCCAAACAACTGTCCTGAGCCTATAGCCCAGATAGAGTTCCTTTGCTGTGCTGCTGTATCAGCGTAATTTGTTGGGTCTAGCCACGACATGATACGCGCAGCAGGGTAAAAGCCTTTTTTGATGAGTGCATCGGCATGTGTATATATATAGCTTATCACTATCAAAACTATCGGTACTGAAACTCCAAGTACCGGCATTATTATTTTATAACTTAATCCGCTAATAAACAAGAGGGTAGCGAAAATTAATGCAGTAAGAATTGTTGTTGAGTTGTCCGGCTGTTTTAAGATAAGAAATAAAGGTATACCGGCAAAAATTGCAGATAATGCAAGAGTTCTTACTGTATTTATACTATCCTCAAACCTGGAAAAGAAATAAGCAAAAAACAAAATAAGTATAATTTTCGCAATCTCTGACGGTTGGAATCTGATACCTGCGATTTTAAACCAGCGCTGTGCACCCTTTGCATCATCACCTGCAAATAGAACAAGTAACAGCAGCACAATCATTACGGCATAGTATATCCACACGAATTTGAGCAGAAATGAGTAATCTATAAGGGAAAGCACTATCATAATAGTCAGTCCCATTACAAAGCCTATTATCTGCTTGCTTTGTACGGAGTGCTTGGCACTGCCTATCAGCAGGATGCCTATAATCGACAAAGCTATTATGTATACTACTAATTGAAAGTGATAATTCTTTAGTCTGTACTGTTTGAGCATTTTGTTACTTCCTATCTGTTATCTCTGTAATCTTAATTCTAATACTAATACTAATGACATGATGGTCAAAAGGTATTTTGTTAAAGGTTATTAATTGATTTTTTGTCGCGCATGATAATCCGGACCTCGTAAGCATCATCGTTTATATTCATATGTCTTTGTATCACGCTTTTTATTTCTTTTTTAATCTGTGCCATATTGTCAGAAGAAGATATTGTGTTCCTATCTTCTGCAAGTGCTATTTTAAGCCTTTTCTTGGCGTATTCTCCTGTTTTGGAAAATTTATGCATCATACAGCGGCACCTCTCATATCGTCAGAGGAATGGATTATCTGACCGGATATATGGGCAAATACAGGAGCAAGCCTGCTTTTGGCCTCACGGACAGGTATTCCTCTGTTCTGGCAAATGATAACACTTTTGTCATAGGGAATAGTGCCAATAATCCTGGTAGAAAGAAGTGCTGTAATATCATTATCTGATATCATCTGATGCCTTCTTACCATATGCTTGTCATATGCATTAACAATGACTGATATATCGTCAAGATGTTCGCTGTCGAGCAGGCTTATGCATCGCCTTGCATCGTGTATGGCAGATACATGCGGTGTGGTAACTACTATCGCACGGTCTGCAGGTGAGACGGAAAACCAAAAGCCGCTGTCGATACCCGCCGGAGAATCTATCAGACAATAATCAAAGCTTGCTTTAAGCTCCTCTATAAGTATCTTGAAGCGTGCCTCATAGCTGCATAGCGTATCCATGGAAGGTGCTGCAGGAATTACATATAGATTGGGATACTTTTTATTGCGTATGATTGCCTGTCTGATACGGCAGGAGCGGTTTAAGATGTCGAGGATATTGTAATTGACCTTGTCCTCTATTCCCATTACCAGGTCCAGATTGCGAAGTCCCATGTCCGTATCCAGCATGATGACTTTTTTATCTAACTGTGAAAGTTCAACTCCGATATTGGAAATAACCGTAGTTTTTCCAACACCGCCTTTTCCTGAAGTGAAAACTATTGCTTCACTCACAAAAATAAACCTCCTAGTCTGTTCTGGCATTTGAGCCTGATGAGTTTACACCCTCAGCCTTGACTGCGAGTAAATCGTCAAGTGACTCCAGATTATAATAATATGAAATTATATTTCTGGATGCAGCTGCAGCATTGTGTGAGCTGTATCCATATGATATACGTGTAGCTATTGTAATTTCAGGATTGCTTGATGGAGCATATCCTACAAACAGTGCATGGTTTGGTCTTGTCTCAACCTGCTGTGCTGTTCCTGTCTTACCGGACACCTCAACGCCTGTAAAGCCACCAAATACATCGTGCAGGTCTTCGACCACCATACGCATTCCCTGATGGATGGCATCCCACTGACTTTGAGTGAGTGTGCCTGATATATCGGTTGATTTTGAATCATACTGTTTGACTGTTTTGCCGTCTGCATCCACAATTTTGTTCATCAGCTTATAGTCATAAAGCTTTCCGGAAGCAACTGCTGTCACATATCTTGAAAGAGAAATAGTCGTAAAGTTGTTATTACTCTGTCCGATGGCTGCCATAACAGGATACTGTGTGGCAATGGACGGCGTCTTTTCTACTATCTCAACACCTGATTTCTGGTCTAGTCCGTATATAGATGCATATTTTTGTATGTATTTCATACCGTTTTCATCGTCATATGAACCGGTGTCCTTGCTCGCAAGCCTGAAGCCTGTTGTGTAGAAGAATACGTTACATGAATCCCTTAAAGCTTCAGATACATTGTCCATACCATGCGCTCCAGGATAAATCCAGCATTTTGGCTGATTGCTGATTTCTGTAAATATTCCGGTACAATTAATCTTTGACGAAGTATCAATGACTCCCTCGGCAAGACCTGCGGTGCTTGATACCATCTTGAAGGTAGATCCCGGTGCAGTCTGCTCCTGGGTTGCATAATTCCATAGCGGATTAGACTTGTCCTCTCTGAGAGACTGGTAGTAATCAGCATCTACAGTGTTTGCAAGCTTGTTGTTGTCATAGCCCGGATAGCTGACTAAAGCCTTTAGCTGTCCTGTCTTTACATCAGTTATGACACAGGAGCCTGTACATGGGTCAAGGGCAAGCTGTGCAGGTGTTATCTCTATATTGTTTATTTTGTCCATAAGAAATGCATATGGACTGATGGAGCCATTGGCAATGTTGCTTACTGTTGCATCGTCATAATCGAGTACACCCTGGTCAAAAAGCAGAAGGCACAGCTGCTGTCCAGTGACCGCCCCGGAATTTACCATATATTTGTATATAATTTTGGCAAAGTCTTTATTGTCAGTCATGGCATCCTTGATATACGAGCAGAGTGCTGTGTAAATCTCGCTTGAATCAGCATACTTCTGGTCCACATCAAGCTTTGTTATGTCTATCCACTGTTTTGAAATGCAGTATTTGAGATAATCACGCGGTGAGAGTGTGCCAGCCTTCCATGAGGCATATGTGGAATCAGAGGTATCTATCTGTTTACTCAGAAGCAGTCCGTCATCATTTAGCACTGACATAACACATGTAAAATAATCAAGTGTCTGCTCCGACATGGAAGCAGTGCCTGCTGTACCACCTTCAAGCTCACTGTCTATAGTTGATAGTGCATCCTGCAGCTGACCGCTGAAGGAATTGTATATAGCCTGCTCAGTTGCTGATGCATCTGATGCATTGAAATGTGTCAGATCAACTACATTGTTGTTGATCAGTGCAAAGTAAACATCACTTATAGGTATTTCACCGGATTTTATTTTGGAGTAAACAATTCCGGCTATCTCCTGCTCTAACAGCTTGTATGTGGCCTCCTGCAGCTTGATGTCAATACTTAAGTAGACATCATTTCCGGAAACAGGATTCTCCTGACTTATTACCTCGTTTATCTTACCGACATTGTTTACATAGACCTGTTTTTCACCGTTTTTGCCTCGCAGATAGCTCTCATAGTACTGCTCTAAGCCTGACTTACCTACCATATCATTTTGTGTATATGAGTCATCATCCTTTGACAGCTCATTATACTCGTCGGTAGATATCTTGCCTGTGTATCCTATGAGCGATGAAATATATTCAGGATAGTTGTACTTGCGGATGGTATCCTCTTCAACTGATATGCCGGTAAGAGTATCTGAATGCTCATTGACATATGCTACTATCGAATCATTTACATCCTTTGCTATAGTAGTGGTTTTGTATTTAGTGAATCGGTTCTGTTTTATGGCATATCTCATCACTACAATATCATAAGTGGCCTGTGTATCATACTTGCTGCTTATATCAAAGCATTCATTCTGGTCAGAGCTTAGAAAATCAATAATATTCTGGGCGCTGGCATTTGCCTCGTCAAATCCAAGTGCTTTATTGTATTCGAGCTTATCATATTTCTTTCCGAACACATCTGACAGAAATCTCTTTTTTGAGGTTTCAGATGTGAATGTAAAGCTGTATGTACCATCATCGTTTAAAACAACCGGAAAATCATTGTATATGGAGCCGCCATTGTTTTTTATCACATTGATAATTTCATTAAGCTCTTTGTTTAAAAGACGATTGTGCTCCTTCGTAGATGAATAGCTGCCATTGTCTGAGATGACTACAGAGTATGCAAGCTGATTGTAAGCAAGCAGCTCACCATTTACATCGTATATATTGCCTCTTGATGCCTCTATGGAAAGCGGCTTTTTAATCAGCATTATGAAGTTTTTCTGATAATCTGCACCTTTAATAATCTGAAGGGTAAAGACTCTTTCGGCAAGCAGGGCAAACATGAAAATAATTACTGCTGCCAATACAAAAAGTCTTGAGCTGAAAAATTTCTTCAGAAAATCTTTTATATCATAAATCAAATTTCTTTGCTCTCCTTTTCTCGTGTGCTTCCAGCTTCTGGTTTAACTTAAGAAATACCAGATACAAAAGTATACTGATAACCATTGTGTATACAAATTCAGGTATGATAATTGACTTCAGATAGTACAAAAAGCTAAATCTGCCACGCAGTAAAAACATGAAAAAGTATACTACCAGATTGTAAAACAAATCGCTGCCTCCTATCAGAAGCATAGGAAGCTTTATATCGTCAGGATAGAATCTTTTCTGGAATAATCCATTGATAAAACCGATATACATATATATTAAAGCATACAGTCCTATATAATTTCCGCAAAATATGTCAATAAGCAGGCCACAAAAGAAGCCTACCCACAGTCCTTCCTTTTTGCCACGCATAAAGCCAAAGGATGATACGGCTATAATCAACAGGTTTGGTGAGATATTGGCAAAGGAAAGAGTCTTAAACAGCGTGGTCTGCAATAAAAAGCATAAAGTTATTATTATAAATAAAACAATTCTACGTCTCATGCTGCTCCTTACTTATTTTCAGTTGAATTTTCAGTCTGGCTGTCACCGGCTGTTTCTGTACTTTCGGTGTCGTCAGCTGTCTTAGTGTCACCGGTCTGCTTAAGCTGTGTTATGACCATGACATTTTCGATATGCTCAAAATCTACAACCGGTGTGATAGTGCCGGATTTTGTCAGATTGTTGGAATTATTTTCGATTTTTGTTACATAGCCAATCAGTATGCCCTGCTGGTAACGGTCTGACACGTATGAGGTAACTACAGGATCGCCCTCTTTTACCTTGTTGTCGTCATCCTTTAACTCCGTAAAGGTAATTACCTTGTCATCGTTCATGGTTTTTATATTGCCACTGACGGTGAGGTTGTCCTCCGTGGTGGAAACCATGCCACTGACCTTGCTGGCATCATCTATGATACAGCGTACCTTGGCAAAATTATCGCCAGCATCGGTAACAATACCTACAAGTCCGCTTCCCGCAAGCACATTCATGCCTACGTCCACTCCGTCCTTTTTTCCTTTGTCGATAGTAAAGGTAGAAAACCAGTTTCCGCTGTCCTTTGCTATGACACTGGCAGCGACCTTGGGATATGATGGATATTTGGCATCCAAATCCAGAAGCTGTCTGTAATTGTCAAGCTCATACTGTTCAAGTTTGTTGGTTGTGAGCTGTGTTGTAAGCTCTTCTACCTCGGCCTTGAGCTTTTTATTCTCAGCCTTGACATTTTTTAATGTGCGTATTTCTGTAACCTTATCTGAAATGTGGATTCCAAAGCTGTTTATACCTTTCTGCATTGGGATGAATACATATCCGGCAGCAGTCTTTAAAGGACCACCGGAGATATTTAAGGTAAGGCTTAACAGCATGGTCACAAAGCAGACTGCTGTCATAATCAACAGTGTGTATCTTGCAGGCAGCTTTTTATTGTGCTTTCTCTTTCGATTGCGAAAATTCTTACTCATGTTAACCTCGGTTATTATTTTTTGATGCTGAACGGAAGTCTCTTATATTTTGAATCAGAAACTATTTGTACGAGTCCGCGTACTGCACTCTCCTCAGGACATTCTGAGCAGATGACCTTTATACCTGTAATCTGTTCAAAGAGCTGGTCAAGTCCTGTAAGCTGTGAGCCGCCTCCTGTGATATAAATGCCTGAATGGATGATATCCTTTGCAAGCTCAGGCGGAGTCTTCTCAAGAATCATTTTTATTGATGTGCATATAGACTCAAGGTTTGACTTCATAGCCTCGTAAACGACCTTTGAACCAATTTCCATCTCAATAGGCAGGCCGCTTACCACATCACGTCCCACTATGACCATACTGTCCTCTCTTCCCGGAAGTGCAGAGCCTATAGTCTCCTTCAACAGCTTTGCAGTCTTTTGTCCGATTACAAGATTGAACTCCTTTCGCACAAAGGAGATAATTGACTCGTCAAGTCTGTTGCCACCGAAATGAAGCAGGTCACTAAGCACCAGGCCACCGAGTGAAATAACGGATGTCTCTGTTGTGTCAGCGCCCATATCTACTATCATGACACCGGTTGGCTCGTTTACATCTATTCCAAGGCCTACAGCATCAGCGATAGGCTTCTCACAGAGCATGACCTTTTTAGGCTTTGATTTGCTCTTATAGAAGAGCTCGTAGAACGCTCTTTTCTCTACATCTGTGATATCTGTCGGCACAGCGATGATGAACTCGGCATTTTTGATACGTGCCTTTGTCTTGTGCTCCAAAAAGTCAAAAATCATAGTCTGAAGCAGATTATAGTCAGCAATAACTCCCTCTACAACAGGAAATATGACGTTGATTGTCTCAGGTGCCTTTTCATACATGGCATATGCGCTGTCTCCATATGCATATATCTGATTTTTGTCTATTACGGCTATTGTGTTTTTCTCAAGCATTGTCTTGCCTGTAGCCTTTGAGTATACCTTGAAATTGTTTGTTCCCAGATCAATTCCGTAAACGTTGTTGCTCATAATAATTCTACCTCGTCTTCTGTTTATATAAGTTTATTTTCATAGAAGCTATAATATTCGTTATCTCCGATTATGATATGGTCACAAAGCTCTATGGAAAAAATCCCTGAGCCCTCAATTAATCTGTCTGTGACAGCAATATCATTTCTGCTGGGAGTACAATCTCCGCTTGGATGATTGTGCAATAAAACAAGCTTTGATGCATTTTTGTCCAGGGCGGTCCTGATTATGGAGCCTATGTCCACTACAGATGAGCTTAGTGAACCCTTGGATATGAACTTGTCTCCTAAGAATCTGCTTTTCACATCAAAATAGGCACAAATGACGACTTCATTTGCGAGATGCCTCATCTGCTCCATATAGTAGTCAGCTATTGTCTGAGGATTATTCATTCTGATGCTTTGAACCTTTTTTGTCTTTGCTATGCGAAGCGACAGCTCTGCTATCGCCTTAAGCTGTATAGCTTTTATCTGCCCTATCCCGGGGATACTAAGAAGCTCCTCATAGGACATCTCATAGAGATTGAGCAGATTGCCATGCCTGCCGGAAAGTATGTCCTGCGCAATATCAATCACAGTCTTGTCCCTTGTGCCGGTCTTTATAATGATGGCAAGTAAATCAGCATCTGACAGGCCTGATGCTCCAAGCGATAAAAATTTCTCATATGGTCGCTCTGAAGCCGGCAGATTTTTAATTGTTTTGTTATTATGCATTAATCCCTTTCGCTTCTCCCAGGCGATTGACAACGGATTTAAGCAAAGTTTTCAGTTAATTGTAGCACACCTAATCCAGCTTAACAAGATTTCTCTCATAAAGTTTTTGTAAAGACATCAAAATTCCAAGCTTTGCATGGTACCATGTGAGTCCTCCCTGGAAATAAACCGCATATGGCGGCTTCACAGGACCATCGGCAGAAAGCTCAATGGATGATCCCTGAACAAATGCGCCTGCTGCCATGATGACATCACTGTCATAGCCCGGCATAGCCCATGGCTCAGGGGTCACATAGCTGTCTACAGGTGCTGCTGCCTGAATGCCCTCGCAGAAGGCTATCATGGCATCGCGGTTATTGAACTCTACAGCCTGTATGATATCGTGGCGGCTTTCAGTACCGTCAGGAACCACCTTAAAACCAAGCTTTTCATAGATTTTTGCGGCAAAGATTGCTCCCTTTAATGCTCCGCTTACGACAGTCGGTGCAAGGAAAAAGCCCTGATAAAATGACTGGATGACTCCGAGTGAGGCTCCAACCTCCTTGCCAAGTCCCGGAGATGTGAGACGGTATGCGGCATTTTCAACACATTCCTTTTTGCCGACAATATAGCCTCCGATTGGTGCAAGTCCGCCTCCCGGATTTTTGATCAGTGAGCCAACCATCATGTCCGCTCCAACCTGGATAGGCTCTGTATCCTCGACAAACTCACCGTAGCAGTTATCGACCATACAGATTACATCAGGCTTTATGCTCTTTACAAAAGCAATGAGCTCGCCTATTCTTTTGACCGAAAGTGTAGGTCTTGTAGCATAGCCCTTAGAGCGCTGGATTGTGACAAGCTTCGTTTTTTCATTGATGGCTTTCTTTATTCCGTCATAGTCAAACTCACCGTCAGGCAGTAAGTCAACCTGCGCATATGTGATGCCATACTCAGCAAGCGAGCCCTTTGAAGGGCGTATGCCTATTACCTCTTCAAGTGTATCGTAAGGCTTTCCGACAGGGCTTAAAAGCTCATCGCCCGGACGCAGGTTTGACATGAGGGCAAGTGCAAGTGCATGTGTACCGCAGGTAATCTGAGGCCTTACAAGTGCATCTTCTGCGCCAAAACAGTCTGCGTACACTCTCTCAAGTGTATCCCTTCCGAGGTCATTGTAGCCGTAACCGCTTGATGCCTGGAAGCACTCTGCGCTCACCTTGTTTTTCTGCATGGCGGCTATGACCTTAAGCTGATTATACTCAGCATTGGTGTCTATTTTTTCAAAACGCTCTTTAAGCTCCTTTTCTACAGAGGTTCCGAAATCCAAAACCTCCTTTGATATTCCAAGTGTCTCATACTGCCTGTAAATGGCTTCATTGGTATCTAACAAATTATAATCCTCTTTTCTGCTAAAATTTCTTGTATTTTATTTAATATTTTATTATCATCATATGAATATTCGTTTTTTTCTATCCATATGGTGTCTTTTTCTCTTCTAAACCAGGTTAGCTGTCTCTTTGCAAAACGCCTTGACTCAAGCTTTACCTTGTCCACAGCCTCATCAAGTGAATATTCTCCATCGAGATATGCAAGGATTTCCTTATATCCTATGCCCTTCATGGATACCATATCGCTTGTACAGCCCATTGCCTTTAGCTTTTTCACCTCATCGACAAGTCCGTTTGAAACCATGATATCAACTCTCTTATCTATCCTCTCATAGAGTCTTTGTCTTACATCATCCAGTACAAAATAGGCAAAGCTATATGGAGACTGCTTGGCTCTTTCAGTCTCATTGTGCTTTGAAATCGGCTCATGGCAGGTGTGATAGTATTCAATTGCCCTGATGACGCGCTTTACGTTATTCTCATGGATGCTCTCGTAGGATGCAGGGTCGATATCCTTAAGCTTTTCATGCAGTGCATGGTTTCCGTGCTCGTTGGCAAAGTCGTAAAGGCTTTTTCTGTATTCCTCATCCACATCCTGCTTTGCAAAGTCAATGTCATACAAAAGCGCCTGTATATAAAAGCCGGTGCCGCCGACAACTATCGGTATCTTTCCTGCTTCGTATATCTCATTAAGTGCTTTTTTTGCCATATCTTTGAAGATAAATACATTGAACTCGTCAGATGGCTCAAGCTCATCTATCAGATAGTGCTTTATGCCGTCCATCTCATCGACTGTAACCTTCGCAGAGCCTATATCCATGTATTTGTATACCTGCATGGAATCCGCGGATATTATAGCACCATTTATTTTTTTTGCAAGCTCAATCGATAGAGCTGTCTTTCCTACTGCTGTCGGTCCTGTCAGGACAATCATCGGTTTTTGTGTCATATTGCACCTCAGTCCAAATGTGTATGTTGTCATACGATACGTTTGAATTTCTTTTCTATCTCATATTTGCTCATAGAGATGATGGTTGGTCTGCCGTGTGGGCAGTTGTAAGGATTGTCGAGTGACAAAAGCTCATCTATCAGCTTATTTATCTCAGGAAGAGTAAGCTTGTCATTGCCCTTGACTGCTGCCTTGCACGACATGGATGCGACCTTTTCCGTGATGATATCAGGAGTCTGTCTGCCTGTCGCATTGGAAAAATCATCGAGCATCTCTATAAACAGATCCTTCATATCTATGTTAAACAAATTATCCGGAATTGCACTGATCATGTATTCCTTGCCGCCAAAATGCTCTACCTCATAGCCAAACTGTTCTATCTGCGGCCTGTATTTCTCAAGCATCTCACATTCCCTGGCATCAAGAGTCATGACAATCGGAGGGCTTATGCGCTGTGATGTAAAATCCTTATTGGCAAGTCTTGCCATTGTTTTTTCATACAGCACCTTTTCATGAGCTGCATGCTGGTCTATGATGTACAGCTTGTCCTCAAACTCTATGAGCCAGTATGTCTTAAAGAGCTGGCCTATGATGGAAAACTGCTTCTTTGAGCTTTCTGTAAGAAAAACCTTGTCGTAATCGCCGAGTGTCTGCTGGGTGCCGGTGACAACCTGTGCAGGTTCATACGCGGTGGAAGTCTCAGGCGTTAGTTCCACTGAATTGCCGGTGCCAGCAACAAGCGCAGATGCAGATGCTTTAGCAGTCTGCATCTTTGATGTGTTATCTGTGAGTTGCTCATTAACAGCAGGCGCTTTTGCAGCAGACGTCACGCTCTGTCCGTACACGCTCCTTGACTCCGCTGCCCTCACCTCATTGATACGCCTCTTCTCAAACGGCTCCGGTATTGGCTCCTTATACTCATGCACTATCTTTTTAGGCGCCGGCGTACTGTCTACAGGCACCTCGGGAATCATCTCCTTATGGGATAGAATTGCATATATTGTGTCACACAATTCAACATATATCTCGTTGTTGTTGTCAAACCTAAGCTCCATCTTGGTCGGATGTACGTTGACATCCAGTTCACTGAAAAATGTAAAGTAAAGCACTGTAAACGGATACTGATGCTGCATTAGAAAGCTCTTGTAGGCCTCCTCTATTGCACGTGACAATATATTGCTCTTTACATACCTGCCGTTTATGAAATAATTCTCATAATTTCTGTTGCCCCTTGTGATGACAGGCTTTCCTATAAAGCCCTCCACCTTAAAGTATTCGCATTCATGCTTCACCTCAAGCAGCGATGACGATATCTCGCGTCCGAATATATGGTATATGATATCCTTTCTGTTGCCGTTTCCGGAGGTGTGAAGCTTTGTCTGGTTATTGTTTATGAACTTAAACGATATATCAGGATGCGAAAGCGCAAGCTTTTCAACCATATCGCTTATGTAGCTGCCCTCTGTCTGTGCTGTCTTTAAAAACTTACGTCTTGCCGGAACATTATAAAACAAATCCTTTACTATGAAGGTAGTACCGTCCGGAGCACCGATTTCCTCGTTGGAAAGCTCCTTCGAGCCCTCAATCACATATCTGGTGCCGGTGAGCTCATCGTAGGTTTTTGTGATAAGCTCAACGCGGGCAACGGCCGAGATACTTGACAGCGCCTCGCCTCTGAAGCCGAGAGACTTTACAGTAAGTAAATCCTCTGCCGAGCGGATTTTGCTCGTGCTGTGACGGTAAAATGCAACTGCAACCTGGTCTCTTTCAATTCCGCAGCCGTTGTCGGTGATACGGATGAATGAGATTCCGCCCTCTTTTATCTCCACAGTGATGGCTGTGGAGCCTGCATCTATGGCATTTTCCACCAGCTCTTTAACCACGGAGCACGGACGCTCAACAACTTCTCCTGCAGCTATTTTATCTATTGTTTCCTGATTTAATATGGCAATATTTGGCATTTTAATCCTTTCTACCAGCGGTTTTTAACCTTGTTCTGGAGCTGATAAAGCTTGTTTAACGCATCAAGTGGTGTCATGTTGCCTATGTCTATGCTTCGAAGCTCGTCAATTATATCATCATCCTTCACTGTGTCGAAAAGCGAAATCTGTGTCATATCAACCTCGTCAAGATGCTCCTTTTTATGCTTGTGACCAGTGTCAACGGATATGCTTTTTACAGTATCTGTGATATCATTTGCAACAAGCTGCTCTGCGATTTCCTTGGCACGCTCTATGACTGAATCAGGCAGCCCTGCAAGCTTTGCTACCTGTATACCATAGCTTCTGTCAGCTCCGCCCTTTACGATTTTTCTTAAGAAAACTATATCATCGCCCTTTTCCTTTACAGCGATGCAATAGTTATTTACACTGTCAAGCTTGCCCTCAAGCTCTGTGAGCTCGTGATAATGGGTTGCAAAAAGCGTCTTTGCTCCGAGGAGCTTTGGATTACTTATATGCTCTACAACTGCCCAGGCGATGCTTAGTCCGTCAAATGTACTCGTGCCTCGCCCAATCTCATCGAGAATGAGCAGGGATTTGGCGGTCGCATTCCTTAGTATATTTGCCACCTCGTTCATCTCAACCATAAATGTACTCTGGCCGCTTGCAAGGTCGTCAGATGCGCCGACTCGCGTGAAGATACGGTCTACAATACCGATATTTGCAGTTTGTGCAGGTACAAAGCTTCCAATCTGTGCCATGAGAACGATAAGTGCTGTCTGTCTCATGTAGGTGGATTTACCGGCCATGTTTGGTCCAGTGATGATTGAGATTCTGTTTTTGTGCTGATCCAGATATGTATCGTTTTCTATAAACATGTCATTTGTAATCATTTTTTCAACTACAGGATGACGTCCGTTTTTTATGTCGATTATTCCGCTTTCATTTATCTTTGGCTTGCAGTAATTATTCTGGCTGGCAACAAGCGCAAGCGAAGCAAAAACATCAATCTGTGCTATAGCTCTGGCTGTTTTCTGAATCCTTGAAACATTGCAGGAAATCTGTTTTCTTACATCACGAAACAGCTCATACTCAAGTGATGTGAGCCTGTCTTCAGCTCCAAGGATGGTATCCTCAAGCTCCTTAAGCTCCGGTGTGATGTAGCGCTCGGCATTGGTGAGTGTCTGCTTTCTCACGTAATAATCCGGAACCATATCCTTGAAGGAGTTTGTGACCTCAAGGTAATATCCAAATACCTTGTTATACTTGATTCTTAAGTTTTTGATGCCTGTTTTTTCACGTTCACCGGCTTCAAGCTCAGCAAGCCATGTCTTTCCCTTGGTTTTTGCGTCTCGAAGACGGTCAACCTCCTCGTTGTAGCCAGCTTTTATGATATCTCCGTCACGCTGTGAGATAGGCGGCTCATCCTCAATGGATGAAAGTAAAAGCTCATATATATCCTTAAGCTCGTCGAACTCTTCATTAATTTCATCGGTAAGCTCACACGGTATGTCTGAAAGCTGCTGCTTTATTGGTGGAAGCATTTTTAAAGAATCCCTGAAGGCAATAAGGTCGCGCGGATTGGCTGACTGGTAGGTGATTCTTGTGATGAGACGCTCAAGGTCATAAATAGGATTAAGGTATTCCCTGATTTCATCTCTTGTGATTTCGTTTGCATTAAGTGCTTCGATAAGCTTCTGGCGCTTTATTATCTCTGCCTTTTCGATAAGAGGCTGCTCGACATAGGTGCGAAGCAGTCTTGCTCCCATAGCCGTACGTGTCTTATCGAGTACCCAAAGCAGTGAGCCTCTCTTTTGCTTTTCACGAAGGGTATCTACAAGCTCCAAATTACGTCTTGATGAGCTGTCTATTATCATATATTTGCCTATTGAGTACGGATGAAGCTCAAGTATATTGTCGAGCGAGTTCATCTGCGTCTCATAAAGGTACTTTAACAGGGCGCCGGCAGCTATGACTCCACTCTCATAATCCTCAAGCCCCAGAGCATTTATTGTCTGTACATGGAAATGTGAAAGCAGTGTCTCATTTGCAAGACCATCAGAAAAATACCATGAGTCTAGTGCTGAAACAGTAATTGATAATCTGTTTTTCATATCGTCAACATCTATTCCGCTCATGTAGAAGGCTTCATTACATATGATTTCCGATGGATTAAATCTGCTCACCTCATCTAACAGCTTTCTTTCCGTATCCACCTCTGTCGTAAAAAAATCACCTGTTGTGACATCACAGGTCGCTATGCCGTATTTGTCCTCAGTGTATACAATCGACATTATGTAATTGTTTTTTGCTTCATCTAAAGAAGCCATATCAGTGTTTGTGCCGGGTGTCACAACACGGATTACCTCTCGCTTTACGATTCCCTTTGCCTGCTTTGGATCCTCCATCTGCTCACAGATAGCTACCTTGTGACCGTTTGATACGAGTCTGTTGATATATGAGTCTGCCGCGTGAAATGGTACTCCACACATAGGAGCTCTTTCTTCAAGTCCACAGTTTTTGCCTGTGAGTGTAAGCTCAAGCTCCTTTGAAACCATTATCGCATCATCAAAAAACATCTCATAGAAGTCTCCTAAGCGATAAAATAAAATACAATCCTTATATTGTTCTTTTGTCTGCAGATAATGCTGCATCATTGGTGATACTTCTGCCACGAATATTTCCTCTCTTTATGTGTATAAATATTATTCATTTGTATAAATATTATTTAAAATCCGGCCTATATTTTTTAATAATTGCTTCTGCGACCTTTATGCCGTCGATTGCCGCAGATGTAATGCCTCCCGCATAGCCTGCGCCCTCTCCGCAAGGGTATACACCCGAGATATTGCTCTCAAAGGATTCATCTCTTTTTATGCGAAGCGGAGAAGATGTGCGTGTCTCCATACCGGACAAAATTGCATCTTTTCTGTCAAAACCATGTATCAGATGACCAAAATGTTCCATTCCAAGCTTGAACGACTGCTCCATGTCAGCGTTCATCAGTCCATTCAGCTTTGCAAAGACGGTGTTTCCCTTTGTGCAGGAGCTAAAATCACCGTATGCTGTTGTTAATCTGTCATCACAGAAATCACCGAAAAGCTGCTGTGGTATTAAACCATTGCCTCGCTTATAATTTTCTGTTTCAAGCTTTTCCTGATATCTCACTCCGGCAAGGGCATCATCTGCTCCGAAATCCTTCGGTGAAACAGATACTATGATGGCACTGTTCGCATTTTTGCTGTTTCTGTCGTGATAGCTCATGCCGTTAACCACTGTGTAATTTTCGGTTGACGATGAGTTGACCACATATCCTCCCGGACACATGCAGAATGAATAGACTCCTCTGCCATTCGGAAAATTGGATGTGACCTTGTAAGGACTTGGAGGAAGTATGATTTTCTTTTGAATACCATACTGTGATTCATCTATCATGCGCTGCGGATGCTCCACGCGAAAGCCGACGGCAAAGCTCTTGCACTCCATATCAAAGCCTTTGTTGTAAAGCATATCAAATGTATCTCTGGCGCTGTGTCCGAGTGCCAGAACGCATACATCTGTCTTTATCTCACTATTACTGTTACTGTCAGAATCCGTGTAAACACTTAATAGCTTTTGGGAAACTATGTCAAGATTGTTTACACAGGTGTCAAATACAAATGTAACCCCTTTGTCAACTAAGAACTCACGCATGTTGACAATCACTTCTGAAAGCACATCAGTACCAATATGTGGCTTATTGTCATAAAGTATGGACGGATCTGCCCCAAAGCGCACAAATGTCTCAAGCACAAGACGATTCCTGCCCGACGGATCCTTTACGGATGTGTTCAGCTTGCCGTCTGAAAAGGTTCCTGCACCGCCCTCACCAAACTGTACATTGCTTTTGGGATTAAGTATGCCGCTCTCCCAGAATTTTTGTACATCGCAGGTTCTTTTCTCAACCCGGCTGCCACGCTCGATAACTATCGGGCGAAAACCTGCCTCTGCCAATATATATGCACAAAACAGGCCGGCAGGACCTGCCCCTGCAATAACAGGTCGCCTGTCAAGCGATATATTTCCGTGCGCAGGTATCCGGTACTCTTTTTCTTTATATATGAGCACAGATGAGCTGGCTGCTCTTTTTACAATTGTTTCTTCGCTATTTTTTGTATCCTCTAGCTCTACAGCAACTGAATATGTATAGAACAGCTCAGGCTTTTTACGCGCGTCAAGTGATTTCTTTAATATGCGGTATGTAAAGCCTGTCTTGGCATTGAGCTTAAGCATTTTTATTATTTTCTTTTTTAATGCCTCATCACTGTGCGTGACGGGGAGCTTTATCTGGTTAATTTTAATCATTTACTGCATTTCTCCTGCTATATATCCACTTGTCCATGCCCACTGCAGATTGTAGCCACCGCATATGCCGTCCACATCAAGCAGCTCGCCGCAAAAGTAAAGCCCCGGATGGATTTTGGACTCCAATGTACGTACATCTATTTCCTTTGTACATATGCCGCCTGCACACACCTGTGCAAACTCGGCTCCTCTTGGCTTTTTTACCGAAACAGCGGTATGTTTTATTGAGCGGGTGAGACTTTTACAATCATCATCTGTCAACAGCCTTCCCTTTTTGTCAGGAGATACACCTGATTTGCGTATCAGCTCAAGAAGAAGCTTATTGTTTAAAAGTCCGTTAAGCATCTCATTTAGCGAGCGGTTGTCTGTCGTTGTAATGCTTCTGTCCTTTATGTACCCATTAAGCTCATCATCACTGAAGGCCGGCAAAAAGTCAATTATCACCTCAACCCTTTGACCTTTATCGAGGGCTCTTGACATAAGACTTGAAATCTGAAAAACCGGGATGCCTGAGATGCCATAGTCAGCTAACTGCAGCTCCCCTGTATTTCGCTCTGTTATTTGACCGTCTATCACGGAAGCGACGGTAGCATCGCACCTGACACCTGTGATTTTTTTGAAATTAAGACCATCACAGCTAAAGCCGCAAAGCGCGGGTAATGGCTTTTGGATATGGTGTCCGAGAGCTTCTATCTGTTGAAACAGGCTTCCGTCACTTCCAAGCTTCGGGGAAGCCGTAAGGCCACACGCTATGATAAGCCTTTTGGACTTAAAGCTGCCCTTGTCTGTTTGGATGCAGTAACCGGTCCGGTCATCTGTCTTCTTATTAGTTGCCGGATTAGCAGCAGACTTTGTGTCTTTAGTCGTAATCCCTGTAGTCTTAATTTCTGTAATACTTATGCCTGTTTTCACATCCACATGAAGCCTCATAAGCTCCATGCGAAAGGCTGCCACAACAGATGCAGCCTGTCTTGAATTTGGATAAATGTAGCCTGCATTGTCATATGCAGGTATTCCAAGTTCTTTAAAAAAACGTATTGTGTCTGCATAATTAAATTGCGACAACCCGTTTTTAATCAGCGCTTTACTGCCGTGAAACTTATTTACAGACATATCAGTGTTTGTGAAATTACATCTGCCGTTTCCTGTTGCAAGTATTTTCTTTCCTATATCATCCTTGTGCTCTAAAAGTGCCACGCGTGCTCCCTTTGATGCAGCAGTTGCTGCTGCCATCAGCCCGGATGCACCGGCACCTATTATAATTACATCGTACATATTCTTTCCCCTAACTGATTTATTTTAACATTAACTTGAATAGCTTTCAAGAAAATCGTACAAATCAGTTTCGTTAAAAAAGTAGAGTCCATTTGTAACCTTATTTTTTGCTTCATCGGGCAGTTCTTCAAAATACACGCCTGTGTCAAAGTATTTTTCACTTGCAGTGGCGTTGTATACAGACAGCATTCCGGAGTCATTTTTGATGCAGTATTTTGCATTCTTAGCCTCATTTGATGTCAGAAGGCTTTCTTTTTCATTTTTTTCTTCTTTATCATTTTCATTTCTTTGTGCAATTATCGCAGCCTTGTCTGCAGCTCTTTGCGTATTGATTTTTTCTATCATAACAAGTGCAAGAAGAATTACAACAATAGTTAAAAAACAGATACTGATTTTGCTTTTCATATTATCACCTCAAAATCAGTATCTGTAAATTTTTGTTATTTATTCAATTTTATAATAAATGACATTTTTTTGCCACTTTTATGATAAGTGTGCCCTTTGGAAAATGTCTAAGCTCATCCTCAGTCAGTCCCTTGAGTAAAAGCAGCGCAACTGCATATGAGATAACCGCAATGATTGCAGCAAGAATGAAGGCGATAATCTCAATATGACAGGCCTTGTAAAGTATAAAGTATACTATATACGAAATAACTCCCATTATGAGCGAGCTGATGGCCGGTATGATAAAGGTCTTTTTTATTTCCTGCTTAAAGCCGCTGTACTTCTTTAAAGCCATGCTGTTCATAAAGCACATGAGCAGTGCAAAAAACGTATTGGCAAGCACAACTGCATGTATATTGAGCCTGAATATGAGCATAAGCAGTATGAGTACTATGACATGCGCTACAATGGATATCGCAGCGTTGATTACCGGAACTTTGAGCCTGTCAATTCCCTGCAGCAGTCCATTGGACAGAGTGGAAAGCGAGTAAAATACTACCGCAACCGCACCGACATACATCATAAGTGATGCCTCAGCATTTGTTGCACGGGTGCTTGAGAACAGTATATTAAATATTGGCAGTCCAAACACGGCAAGCCCTACTGCACATGGGAATGCGACAACCATGATAAAGCGTGTGGAAAGATTAATCTGTCCTCTCACTGCCTCCATATCGTCCCTGTGATATGCGCCTGTAAGCACCGGCACAAAGGATGCTGCCATAGCTGATGCTATGGATATAGGCACATTGATTAAAAGCTTGTACTTTCCAGTGTATACACCCCACCATACGTCTATATCATTCTGAGTGTATCCCTGAAGCAGTGCAACCTGCTTGAATATACCCTGGTCTATTATACCACTGATATTGTATATAGTAGTACTTAAAAGCACAGGAATAACCGTAATTACAAGAATCTTCATTGTGTAGCCAAATGAGCTCACCCTGACATTTCGTTCTCTTTTCATCTGCCTCTTGAACACCTTCATATAGATGGCAAAGATAAATACTACAAATAAAAGAGCCGCTACAGAGCCAAGCACTGTTCCAAGTGTACCACCGGCTGCACCATATGCTGCGGCATAGTGTTCCTTGTCACCAAGCACTGCGCCAATCCTTGTACCTGTACGGTATAGCACATATGCAGCCCATACACTGACTATAGCATTTACTATCTGCTCTATTATCTGTGAGACGGCACTCGGCATCATAGTACCCAGTCCCTGGAAAAAGCCTCTGATGACGCCGAGCACTGCAACTACCAAAAGCCCGGGAGCCAGTACTCTTAAAGCAAAAATACTGTATGGTGTGTTAAGAAGCGTTGTTGCAAAAAAATTGCCACCGAAAAACAGTATAAGTGCAACTGTTGTGCCACTGATGGTTGCAAAAAGCAGAGCACACTTCAGTATCTGATACGTCGCAGTCCGCCTCTTTTTTGCCATCTGGGCTGAAACCATCTTTGATACGGCAAGTGGTAAGCTGTATGATGATATAATCAGCATGACATTATATATTTCAAAGGCTGTGGAATAATAGCCGATTCCGATATCGCCCAATATACGCTGCATCGGTATGCGATATATGAGTCCTATTATTCTGCTTATTATAGATGCTACGGCAAGTATAGAGCCCTGTACTAAGGCATTGCTTGCCCCGTTATTTTTTTTAGACATTTATAAATCCTCTGTTTCAATTGATAACCAGCTTAAATATTAGCGTGTTATACCTAAAGCGTCAAGTATTTTTCTCTGGTGCTCTTCCATTACGGCAGCCTCATCAGCCTCCATGTGGTCATATCCGAACAGATGAAGCATGCTGTGTGTAATCAGAAAGGCAAACTCTCTTTTTTCGCTGTGTCCGTATTCTAAGGCCTGCTCCTTTACTTTGTCGACGGATATTATAATGTCGCCCAGCATGACCTCTCCTGTATCAGGATTGAAATCATCCTCATTCTCATCTGAAAGGAAAGAAAAATCTCCGGGTGTTTCATATGAAAGCATCGGAAAAGATAATACATCTGTAGGCCTGTCTATCTGTCTGTACTCCTTATTGATGGCATGTATCCCTTCATTGTCTGTCAGTGTCAGATTAACCTCCGCCTCATACGGAAAGCTCTCATGCTCAAGTGAAGCAGAAACAACAGCTTCTGCGACCTTTTCATAATCAAAATTAAAATTGCATTCTACTTCTTTTTCGATAAAAAAACTCATTTAAGCAGCTCCTCCTTTGTAAGATAGTCTCGTATTTTTAAAAAGTGATTCATGGAAAGCCCTGATTCATCATACATTCCTGAGCTTGACAGTTCATTTAATGTCTGGATAATAAGTATCTCGTGATTCCATTCACTGTCTGCCACATCGTTTTTGATATGATCAAGCCTTACTATTAAAGCATCGACCATATGGATGAGTGCGGATTCAGGGGTCTGTGGGTGTCTTAGCTTGCCATAGTACTCATAGAGTATATTGGTCAGCTTTTCAGGAAAATGCATGGCTAATGCCTGTTCCACTCCTTCCATGACGCTTTTATGCTTCTGCCACTGCCCTATGCGGTAATAAAAGCCTCCTGCTGCACATAGCGCTGTGTCCAGTCCTGCAGCCTTTGCAGCCTTTATGGCAATCGTCGATACGAAATTGCCATGATTGTATTCAGAGAAATTGTTCTTTTTAAGCTGCTTTACAGCAGGAAAATCCTCCTCTATTATTGCTATAAGCCTGTCATTTGTTTCATCAGTGCTAAGTGGCTTAAATACCCTGGCACAAATGATGCCGATAAGCGAAACAATCATGCCGCTTACAGCTCCGGCAATAATAACGGAAACAGAAAACTCCTTTGTTGACATATAATAGAATATGCCCGGTGTCACAATGCTCATACTGATTGTGATCAGATATATACATATCTGAAGCTTGTCCTCCTTTAGCATCTTTGCAAGGATAGCACCTGTGATTACAAGAAGCAGCTCACATACGAGCTCAAAGCAGTCGCCGGATACAGTGATTGAAAGCAATATACAAAAATAAGTACCGCTTATAAAAGCCAGAAACTCATTGCCAATCAGACAAAGCAATATAGGAAAAATCATCACCGGCCTGCTGTACAGTGGCATAAAACCGCTTATGATACACACTACAGAGCAAATGATAAACGCAAACGTAAACCTAAGATAATCAGTTCTTGAGTTGTTCGACAGCTGCAGTGTGTTCCGCTCGTACTCAAGCTCGAATAAAAGCAGCATATAAAATATGATATCTAAAAAACCCATGCATATCCACTCATCCGGATATACATCACCAAGCAGACACAGCACAAATGAAAGAGCTAAGATTGATATAAAAATTGATATTAGTGATACAACCCTTCTCAATTGCTCTTCCTCTGCTTTCTTGCAGTCTTTGCAGTCTGCTTATTTTCATAATCATCATATGCCTGAACGATTTTTTGTACAAGCGGATGACGCACGACATCCTTGCTTGTCAGATTGCATATGCCTATATCATCTATTTTTTTAAGCACCCTAAGTGCCACATCAAGCCCTGATTTTGCTCCCGGTGCAAGATCCTTTTGTGTCGCATCACCTGTCACGACAACCTTTGAGCCAAAGCCGATTCGTGTAAGAAACATCTTCATCTGTGCAGGAGTTGTATTCTGTGCCTCATCAAGTATGATAAATGCATTGTCAAGTGTACGGCCTCTCATGTACGCAAGAGGAGCCACCTCAATAAGGCCCTTTTCCATGTTGCGCTGAAAGCTCTCAGCTCCCATTATCTGATAAAGAGCATCATACAACGGTCTCAAATATGGGTCAATCTTGCTCTGCAGATCTCCCGGCAGAAAGCCAAGCTTCTCGCCTGCTTCAATCGCAGGACGTGTCAGAATAATACGGCCCACCTGCTCATTTTTAAAAGCTGTTATAGCCATTGCCATGGCAAGATAGGTCTTTCCTGTTCCGGCAGGACCCATGCCAAACACAATCATCTTTTTCCTGATTGCATCGACATATTCCTTCTGGCCTATGGTTTTTGGCTTTACAGGCTTGCCATTTATTGTGTGACAAATGATATCCTTGTCAATCTCAACAATCTCACTGCCTTTATGCTCCTCTAAAAGTGCAAGTGCATAGTTTACGTTCTGCTCTGTAATGACGTTGCCCCTCTCAGCCAGCGCAATGAGCTGCTCGAACACCTCTTTTGCCCCATCAATATTCCCCTGTGCTCCGATAATCTTTAAGGAATCATCTCTTAAGACAAGCGTTACGTGCAGTGTGCGCTCTATTTTCTTGGCGAATGCATCAAACTGCCCAAAGACGTTTGGTATATATTCGCCCGGTATTTTTATAGATACTTCATTTAAACTCATTAGCTCATGTGCCTTTCAATCAAAATATTTTTCATTATAACATAAAAATAAAATTTGTCATAATTTACCTATAATTTATTCCCTCTGATATATCAATTTTCATGGTATTTTTTTCTATGTATATACTGCACCACGTGATATCGGGATATTTTTCCTCAAGCTTCTTTTCAAGGAGGCTGTAATCTGCTCTCTTGTGGCTGCCTATTGTTACATTTTCACTCTCCATAAAGGAGATGACCGACTCATCATACGTGAAACGGTTTCCTTCAGGCACAATGTGCCAGATTCTTGTGCAGATGAGTGCATGTATACAAAAAACTCCGGTAATTGCAGCCGTAATAATACGTATTTTATATAGAAATGCTCTTATCGCAAAGTATCCCTGTCTTTTTACCACGAGAAGCCTTGTATGCGTCTTTTTCAGGTGCGGCTTCATTAGAAAAATATCTTCTGTACTGCAGCAGGCCTCATATTCCTTTGGACTTACATATTTAAGGTTCCATATTTTTATATGGTTTGCCGTGCACAGATTTATGAAGCGCCTGATATTGCAGCCTGTTAGCCTTACTGTTGCATAAGCTTTAATACTCATATATAACACCCTTTAAATGACCGGCTATTATTATTAAATCCTTTGTAAATTCCTTGATTTCAAGGCGGCTGCCGGATATTTTTATGGTACTGTCTGCTGCCCTTACAGTTACGGCCTTGTCCGAAAATGACAGAATACCCTTGTGGTTTTCTATAGTCAACTCATTATAACCATATGCTGTTACAATTGGAAGCCCTAGCACTATGTCCTTTGGAAGCTCGAACGAATCAGTTACTTTTTGCATCTTCATATATTAACATATGTTTATTTAGGCTGAATTATGCCGGTTATTTGTGGTACGGCTCATTATTGCTGATGCGAAACGACCTGTAAATCTGCTCCAGTAAAATTACGCGCATGAGCTGATGGGGGAATGTCATTTTAGAAAATGAAAGCTTATAGTCAGCGCGCTTCAATACATCATCGGATAGCCCCAGAGAGCCTCCTATTACAAAAACAAGATGACTTTTGCCGCCTGTCATAAGCTTATCCATCTTCTGTGACATCTCAACCGAATCAAGCTGTTTTCCATCTATCGCCAGACAAAATACATATGCATCGTCTTTTATATTTTTAAGAAGCCTCTCACCTTCTTTATTTTTTACGATGTCTATCTCTGTCTGTGTGGCCTGTTCGCTTGTCTTTTCATCGGAAACCTCAGTGATTTCAAGCTTACAGTAACGGCTTAGGCGCTTTGAGTACTCAGCAATCGCATCTCTGTAAAATTTTTCTTTAACTTTTCCTACACATAATATTGTAATTTTCATCGTTTCATTATAACATATAACTATAATTAAACAATATGGAGGCCGTATGAAAATATACGTTGATGAACAAAAACGATACGAGGATACAAAAGCAACCGGACAGTGCTTCACCGGAGTCGGTGCGATAGGGCTTATTGCTATTGTGCTACTTGATACAGGAGTTATAAAGCTTGCCGCTTTAGACTCGGTAAATAAGCTCATGGTTTCTATCGTAATGGGGCTTGTTTTCTTGATATTTTTTATCATAGGAATTAAGTCATTTATGGAGCTAAAGGACATTTCAAAAAAAATTGACCGGAATAATTCCCTCGAAGAGGAAATCATGGAATACGTGACCGTCACTCATAGGGACGAGCTTATGACTTTAGCGTCATCTGGTGAAAAAGGAGATGCCTGCTCAGGTGATTTATACTACAAAAGAGCTGAGCTTATCACATCAGTCATTACTGAAAAATACAGCCTGCTTGAGGAAAGCTTCCTCGATCATATGGTTGAAGAAATTTATTCTAAAATTTATAGTGATATTGTCGAAGAATAGTGCTATAATAATATCAATTTATTTTTTATGAGGTGAACAAAATGAAAGAACTGCAAGATCGAATTCTCAAGGATGGCCAGGTAATTGGCACAAACATCTTAAAGGTCAACAAATTTATCAACCATCAGGTAGATCCGGTGCTTATGGAGCACATCGGTGAGGATTTCGCAAATCACTTTGCCGATAAGGGAATCACAAAGGTTGTCACAATAGAGAGCTCAGGAATTGCTCCTGCACTTATGGCAGCAGCCAAGATGAATGTACCGCTTGTTATTTTAAAGAAGCAGCCTTCAAAGACATTACATAATGATTTATATCAGACACAGGTTACTTCATTTACAACAGAGAAGAGCTATGAGCTTACACTCTCACGCGATGTAATCTCAGAGGATGACAATATTCTTTTGATTGATGATTTCATGGCTGACGGAGAGGCTGCTACAGGTGCCATCAGACTTCTTCGCATGGCTCACGCTACAGTTGCCGGTATAGGAATCCTTATTGAGAAGTCATTCCAGCCTGGCAGAAGAAAGATCAACGAGCAGGGCTATGAGGTTTACTCACTTGCACGTATCAAGTACATGGATGAGTATCAGATAGATTTTATTGAAGAAAATTAAAATAAGATTTAATATTTAAAATCAATACATATTATACGCAAAATCCACTACCCTATTTACAGATTTATGAGTCTGTCATTGAGTAGTGGATTTTTATTATTGTTAAAGTATATGTTTTATGCCAAACTGCCGGATTATGCTCCGAAATCGAAAAGTGAAAGCTGGTTTGACTCCGGCAGTGAACCAAGCAGTCCCAAATCTGACATGAGGTCTACGGCTGTTCGCGATACATGGGTTCTCTCCCTGAAATCGTCCTTTGAGAGGAATGGTCCGTCCTTTGCCGCTTCCGAAATATAAATAGCGGCATTGTCTCCCAGTCCGTCAATACTGTTTATGGCCGGCATGAGCTTACCGTCAATTATCTGGAAACGGTTAGGGTGAGCCCTGTATATATCAAGAGGCATGAAATCAAAGCCTCTGGCATACATCTCCTGTACGATACGCATGTCCTTAAATACATCCTGCTCCTTGTTTGACAGCGTGTCTTTTCTTTTCTTATAGTCCTTCATATAGTTTTCAAGTCGGTCTTTTCCCTGACACATAAGCTCATATGAAAAGCCTGTGGCACGGATTGAAAAGTATGCTGCGTAGTATGCAAGCGGATAGAAAACCTTACAGTAGGCGATTCTCCATGCCATCATAACGTATGCCGCAGCATGGGCCTTAGGGAACATGTACTTGATTTTCTCGCATGACCAGATATACCAGTCAGGTACACCGTGTGCCTTCATATCCTCCTTCCACTGTGGCCACTGAGGGCACTTGCCCTTGGCAATAATGCCCTTTCGCACTTTCTCCATGATGTTGAAGGCTTCCTCAGATTCAAGTCCCATGGAAATCAGATATGTCATAATATCATCTCTGGTACAGATACAGGTTGAAATGGTAGCTGTGCCTTCCTCGATAAGAGTCTGTGCATTGCCAAGCCATACGTCGGTACCGTGTGATAATCCGGCGATACGAATGAGGTCAGAAAACTCCTTTGGCTTTGTATCAAGGAGCATGCCCATGGCAAAATCGGTACCAAACTCCGGTATACCTAAAGCTCCAAGCGGACATCCATCGATATCCTCAGGCTCTATGCCTAAAGCGGAGGTGTTCTGAAACAGTGACATGACAGCCTTGTCGTCAAGCGGAATCTTTGTTGGGTCAACACCTGTCAGATCCTGCAGCATACGAATCATGGTAGGATCATCGTGTCCAAGTATATCGAGCTTTAACAGGTTGTGGTCGATTGAATGGTAGTCAAAATGCGTTGTCGTGATGTCAACGGTCATATCATTCGCAGGATGCTGTACAGGAGTAAAGGTATTAATCTCCTCACCCATTGGAAGCACGACTATACCACCAGGATGCTGTCCCGTAGTACGGCGCACACCGACACAGCCCTGCACTATCCTGTCTATCTCGCAGTTTCGCTTTCTGACACCGCGCTCCTCATAATAGTTTTTAATGTATCCAAATGCGGTCTTGTCAGCAAGTGTACCTATGGTTCCGGCTTTAAAGGTCTGGCCCTCTCCGAAAATAACCTCTGTATACTTGTGAGCCTTTGACTGGTACTCACCGGAGAAGTTCAGATCGATATCCGGCTCCTTGTTTCCCTTGAAACCGAGGAAGGTCTCAAACGGAATATCAAAGCCCTCCTTGCTTAAAGGTCTGCCGCACTTTGGACAGAGCTTATCCGGCATATCACAGCCACCACGGCCCGAAAATGCCTGTACCTCTGGTGAATCAAAATCACTGTATTTGCAGTGTGTACACAAATAGTGAGCATGCAGCGGATTAACCTCTGTGATACCTGACATGGTTGCAACAAACGAGCTTCCTACGGAGCCTCGCGAGCCAACCAGGTAGCCGTCCTCATTTGATTTCCACACAAGCTTCTGTGCGATGATGTACATTACGGCATAGCCGTTTGAAATAATAGAGTTAAGCTCTCTGTCAAGACGCTCCTTAACTATCGGCGGCAGCGGATCACCGTACATCCTGTTTGCCTTGTTATAGCAGATTTCACGAAGCATGCCGTCAGAGTTTTCGATAACCGGCGGACATTTATCAGGTCTGACCGGTGAGATACGCTCACACATGTCTGCTATCTTATTGGTATTGGTGATGACTACCTCCTCAGCCTTTTTGCTTCCGAGATATTCAAACTCCTTTAGCATTTCCTCTGTGGTCCTTAAGTAAAGCGGAGCCTGCTCATCTGCATCCTTAAAGCCCTTACCGGCCATGATAATACGACGGTATATCTCGTCCTCGGGATTTAAGAAATGTACGTCACAGGTTGCAACAACCAGCTTTCCAAATTCCTCTCCAAGCTTTACGATTCGCTTATTTATATCGATAAGGTCATCGTTTGAAGCAATATCGGAATCCTCGTCACGTATCATAAATGCGTTGTTGCCAAGAGGCTGTATCTCCAGGTAATCATAGAAATTCACAAGTCTTGTGATTTCCTCCTGTGGTCTTCCGTTTAAAATAGCCCTGTAAAGCTCTCCTGCCTCACAGGCTGAGCCTATTAAAAGCCCATCTCGATACTTGTTAAACTCTGATTTTGGTATTCTCGGTCTCTTATTATAATACTTGATGTGTGACAGTGAGATAAGCCTGTAGAGATTGGTACGCCCCTGGTCACAGGTTGCAAGAATGATGGCATGGTATGTAGGCATCTTCCTTATCATCTCAACAGATGATTTTGCCAGGGCATTTACCTCATCTAAGCTTGATATGCCCCTGTCCTTTAGCTTTTCTATGAATTTGACAAATATCTCTGCGGTACATGCGGCATCATCCACCGCTCTGTGATGATGGTCAAGCGAGATGTTTAGAGCCTTGGCCACTGTATCCAGCTTAAATCTGTTTAGCTGTGGCAGAAGCACTCTCGCAAGAGCCACCGTGTCCACTATAGTAGGATTACACTCCATGCCAAGCAGTGCGCAGTTTCGCTTTATAAAGCTCATATCAAAGTCAGCATTGTGGGCGACCATGATGCAGTCCTTGCAAAACTCCATAAACTGTGGCAGTATGACATCCACTGTTGGCGATGTGATAACCATGTCATCCCTTATCGAGGTGAGCTCTTCAATCCTGAACGGAATAGGTACCTCAGGGTTTATAAATGTGGAATAGCGGTCTACAATCTCGCCACCGATGACCTTCACCGCACCTATTTCTATGATTTTATTCTTTTCCGGAGAAAAGCCTGTTGTCTCTATATCAAATACCACGTACTTGTCATCCAGCGACTGACCGGCTGCATTCTCCACAATATCCTTTGTATCATCGACCAGATATGCTTCCACACCGTAAATGACCTTGAATTTGTCATCCACAGTATGGTTAGCATCAGGGAATGCCTGCACATCACCGTGGTCTGTAATAGCAATGGCCTTGTGTCCCCAGCGCATGGCACACTTCACAATATCCTTTACGTCAGACACGCCATCCATGTCACTCATCTTGGTGTGACAGTGAAGCTCAACACGTTTTTCGGCAGCAGTATCCTCCCTCTTTGATGTAAAATCAGGTATCTTTTTAAGTCCGACTATTGAGCTTATTGACAAATCACTGTCATATTTATCTACAGTCACAACTCCCTTTGCCTTAACAAAGTTGCCCGGGGCAATATATGCAAGAATATCTGCTACGTCATCATTTCTGGCAAAAAGCTTGAGCATGATAGTGTCTGTGAAATCAGTGACCGCAAACATAATGATGGTCTTTTCGTTTCTGATTTCGCGGGATTCAACCGTAAGAATCTTGCCCTTTATTGTAACCTCACCGATAGGACCGTCAATCTTTTCAATAGCCATCTCCTCATCATCAAAGCTTCTTCCGTACACGATATCAGGGTCATTGTCATATTTGCGCCTGAAATCTCCCTTGCGCTCGAACTTCTTCTCAAATTTCTTTTCAAATTTCTTCTCAGGCTTTTTATCAGTGCCTGTCTTTGCTTCATTCTTCTTATCTGAGGCTTTAGGAAAATCTGATGTGCCACTCTTTTTTGTATCAGATGTATTTTCACTGCCTCCTACGAACATTGCACCGTCATCGACAGCCACCTTAGCTTCTTCATCACCGTCATCCTTTGCCATGGCAAATTTAGTGCGGGCGACAATATTTTGCACCTCCTGCTCAATCTGCTTGTCAGCATTCTGACGGTATTTGCTGATTTTTGGTTTTTCGTACTGCAGATTAACGATAAAATCCATCCCACAGCGCTCGCAGAACACCTTCTCAAGAAATTCTATGACCGAATTGCCTCTGGTCTTTGCGATTATTGTCTCCTCAAGTGTGACTGTGACATGTGTATCGTCGGTAAAGCTCCACTTTGAGGTGCGCAGCAGATTGTACAAAAGCACACTGTGACTGTTTATTTCGTCAAGAATACTGTCAAAATAGACATCAAAAAGAGTCTTCGGTGTGTACTGCGAAGACAACTCGTAAGACTCTATAATTTTTACTGTGATATCTTTACTTTTAAATATCTGTTTTTTAATGCTTTCCTCAAGCTTCCAGATATTTTTTTTGAAAATAAGGCGTTTTGCTTTTACATATATTTTGTAAAAATCTCTTGCATGGTTTACGGAAATTCTGGTAACATAAGCATTCTCCAGCAGATTCTCCATATCCTTGTCCAGCTTAAGTGTAGGGAAAACTTCCTTAAATGTCTTTGTCAAAATTATTCACCCCAATGGTCAAGCTCATATTTCAATGCACCCAAAAGCTCGCTCTCAGGCACCTTTTTAAATACCTCACCGTGCTTTATGATAAGGCCCTCACCGATTCCTCCGGCCACGCCAAGATCTGCTTCCTTTGCTTCACCCGGTCCGTTTACCACACAGCCCATGACAGCAACCTTTATGTCAAGGTCATATCCTGAAACCATTGTCTCCACCTGATTTGCAAGCCCGATAAGATCTATCTGTGTGCGGCCGCAGGTAGGACATGAAACAACCTCTATGCCACCCTTTCTAAGACCAAGAGTTCTTAAAATGAGCTTGGCAGACTTTATTTCCTCGAGAGGGCTTCCAGTGAGAGATACACGTATTGTATCACCTATGCCCTGGCTTAGTATCAGTCCGAGTCCGATAGCAGACTTTATATTGCCGCTTATTATTGTGCCTGCCTCTGTGATACCCACATGGAGCGGATGATTGGTTTTATCTGAAATAAGCTCATGTGCTTTAACACACATCATGACATCTGATGATTTGATGCTTATGACAAGATTGTCATACCCTATATCCTCTATGAGCTTTACCTTGTCCAGAGCACTCTCCACAAGCCCCTCTGCTGTCACACCATGATATTTCTCTACCAGGTCTTTTTCAAGAGAGCCACTGTTTACACCGACGCGAATAGGAATATTTCTCTCCTTTGCTACATCCACGACAGCCTTTACCCTTTCAGTGCTTCCTATGTTGCCGGGATTGATTCGGATTTTGTCGGCTCCGTTTTCAATCGCAGCTATTGCAAGCTTGTAATCAAAGTGTATATCCGCAACAAGCGGTATGCTGATTTGTTTCTTAATCTCCTTAAGTGCCCTTGCAGCCTCCATCGTAGGCACAGCACATCGGATTATATCACAGCCTAAGTCTGTCAGCGCGTTTATCTGCGCAACTGTGTCAGCGACATTTTCAGTCTTTGTATTTGTCATTGACTGTATGAGAATCGGGTTTCCTCCACCGATTACTTTATTTCCGATTTTTACTATTTTTGTCTCCATGTATATCTCCAATCTGTTATAAAATCAGACTATTAGATTTCTGATATCATTGAACATGACAACAACCATCAGAAGAAGTAAAAGCACTATGCCAACGAGATGCACATAGCCCTCCTTCTCAGGGTCTACTCTCTTTCTTCTTATGGCTTCAACTATCAAAAATACAAGTCTGCCACCATCAAGTGCCGGCAGTGGCAGCAGGTTCATCACACCGAGGTTTGCAGAAATCAGCACACCCCAGTTTAGCATATTTAGTATGCCAAGCCATACTCCGGACATCGAAACTGCCTGCTCATAGGTATCTCCCATGTTCTTTACAATGCCGACAGGTCCGCTTAAGTTATTTACAGATGCAGCCCCGGTACAGAGCATTTTAAGCCCCTCTATTGTTGTATAGATGTTGTATTTCACCTCGTAGCAGCTATAAAGCAGTGCCTTTCCCAAGCCGGGCTTTGTACGCTCTCCCGACACGTTAAAGCCGTACAGATACCTCTTTGTTGTCTCGTCATATTTAGGCTTCAATGTGGTGGTGTGCCTTTTGCCATCCCTAAGGTAGGTCACATCAACTGTTTCACCTTCGTGAAGCATCGAGTAGAGGCTTATCTCGCGGTAAAAGTGTATATTCGTATTGTTCAGCTTTACAATCTCATCACCGGCCTTGATACCGGCCTCCTCAGCCGCATACCCCTCAATAACACCGGCAAGCTTTGGACTGTCATAGCCTACAGAGCAGATGATAATGAGAGCAAAAATAAATGCCATGATAAAATTAAAAAACGGCCCTGCAAAAACAACGCTTATGCGCGCCCACACTGATTTGTTGTTGAATGCCCTGTCATCACCTGAGTTTTCATCCTCACCCTCCATGATACAGGCTCCGCCAAATGGAAGCAGCTTTATGGAGTATTTGGTCTCTCCACGCTGCACTCCAAAAAGAGTCGGTCCAAGTCCCAGACAAAATTCATTGACCTTTATGCCATTTGCTTTAGCAAGCCAGAAATGTCCGAGCTCGTGAAAAATTACTATGATGCTGAATAATATGATTGCAATAATAATACTAATAATGTTCAAAATTACCACCTTTTACTGATATAGTCATATGCGCACAGCTCTGTATCAAGTATCTCATCCACTGAAGGATTTTCAATAAATGATGCATTCTCCATACATGCCTCGATTATATCGATTATTTCCAGATATTTAATCTTTTTATTCAAAAACAGCGCCACTGCTCTCTCGTTTGCAGCATTGAAGGCCGTAGGAATATTACCTCCTGCCCTTGCAGCCTTCATGGCGAGAGCAAGCCCTTTAAAGGTATCAAGATCCGGTGCCTCAAAGGTCAGATCCTTAAGCTTAAAGAGATCAAGCCTGTCACCGGAAAGCGCAGGTCTGCTTGGATAATACAGTGCATACTGTATAGGTATACGCATATCAGGAGTACCAAGCTGTGCTATAACTGCTCCATCCGCATACTCAACAGCCGAGTGAATGACACTCTGAGGATGCACTACAACCTGAATCTGCGACAAATCGACGTCAAAAAGCCATTTTGCCTCAATTACCTCAAGCCCCTTATTGACCATGGTTGATGAATCAATAGTGATTTTTTGACCCATTGACCAGTTAGGATGCTTTAGTGCGTCCTCCACCCTTATACCTTCAAGCTCAGAGAGCTTTCTGCCTCTGAACGGACCTCCGGATGCTGTCAGAAGAATCTTTTTAATCGGATTCATAGAATTTCCCTGCAGTGACTGGAAGATGGCACTGTGCTCACTGTCCACCGGAAGAATGGACACGCCATACTCCTTCGCAAGCGGAATAATGATATGGCCCGCTGTAACGAGGGTCTCCTTATTTGCGAGTGCGATGGTCTTTTTTGCCTTGATGGCGGCAATTGTAGGACGAATGCCAAGCATACCGACAATTGCCGTTACAACTATATCGCAAGGCTCAATGGTGGCACATTTAATTAAACCGTCCATGCCATAACCAATCTCGATATCAGTATCCGCAAGACTTGTGCGAAGCTTTTTGGCATCGTTTTCATCACTTACACTGACAAACTGTGGCTTAAATTCCCTTGCCTGTTTCTCTATAAGGGAGAGATTTCTGCCACAGGAAAGTGCCACAACCTGCATATCGCCATGCTCTCTTATCACATCAAGTGTTTGTGTTCCGATAGAGCCGGTTGAACCAAGTATTGATATTTTTTTCATGATAATTCCTCGATTTATATTTTTCTCAGTGGTTCTGAATAGTTACCTTAGCTTTTTGTTTTCAATGGTTCTTAAATGTTACTTTTTAACTTAAAAAGAAGCTAGCCAGATAATAAATGATCGGTGCTGTGATAATCATGCTGTCAAAGCGGTCTAAAATACCACCATGTCCGGGTATCAGATGTCCGTAATCCTTGATATCATAATTACGTTTTATGGCTGATGCACACAAATCTCCAACCATTGAAATAAGGCCTGCAACAGCAGCTATAACAGCAAGTATAGCAATCTCTGTGCCGTCTATATTCATATGATTTCTGAATATAAAGCAGTATAAAGCTGTAAGAAGCGCACTGCCGAGCACACCACCTACTGCACCCTCTATAGACTTCTTTGGTGAAAGCTTTGGTGCCATTTTGTGCTTTCCAATCAGCACTCCGACGCAGTAGGCACATGTATCACAGCCCCAAGAGCATAAAAATACCAAGAAGGCAAGGTAAAGTCCGTTGTTGAGTGTACGTATCTGGTAGACATATGAAAGCATTGTTCCTACATAAAACATACCAAAAAAGGCTGCCATGAGCTGCTTTGCATCATATTTCGGGTATGACAGCACATACACGAACATCAGTACAATAAGAAAGCCCATGAAAAGCATCATTACATCAGGTATGAAGCTCCACCTTAAGTTGATGTAAAATAAAATCAAAGCAATATACGGTACAACCGATAAGAGCGATTTTTCAAATTTAAACACCCTGAAAAGCTCAAACATACCTATACACGAAATCAGAAGTGTTGAAAAAAGAAGCACCTCGTTTCCTGTTACTATAAGAAATATAGCGGCAATTACAAGAACTATACCACTAAGCAGTCTTGTCTTAAACATTATTTATCCTCCGTGTCGTTCGTTTCTTTTAATCCACCAAAGCGACGGTCTCTTTTATTATATGCATCTATAGCCTTTTTGAGTTCATTTTTATCAAATGCAGGCCACGGAACATCTGTAAAATAAAACTCAGCGTATGCAAGCTGCCAGAGCAGGTAGTTTGACAGGCGCTGCTCACCACTTGTGCGGATGAGTAAATCAGGATCCGGAAGCTCTCTTGTGTCAAGATATGATGAGAAGGTATCTGCATCTATATCGTCAACTGAAAGCTTTCCATCATCATGGTCAGCTATCATATGCTTTACAGCACGTATCATCTCATCTCGGCTTCCGTAATTAATTGCAATTGTCAGGTTAAGACCTGTATTTACTGATGAAACTTCTTCAAGGTTTCTTATTTTCTCCTGAAAATTCTCTGAAAGCCTGCTTATCTCACCAATTACGCGCACACGCATATTGTTTTTATTGGCAGTCTTTATGCAGTTTTTAAGATAGCTTTCAAGAAGCTTCATTAGTGCAGCGACTTCAGACTCAGGGCGGTTCCAGTTTTCAGTGGAAAAGGCGTAAAGTGTCAGATATTTAACGCCGAGGTCGTTTGCAGCCTTACATATATTCTCAACATTTTTGGCTCCTACTGTATGACCGTAGTTTCTTGGCATACCCTTACTTTTGGCCCAGCGGCCGTTTCCGTCCAGAATGATTGCTATATGTTCCGGAGTACTCATATTTTATTTCCTTTCATTTATGCATATTATATATTTACAATCATGACGCATCATTTATTTGCTGGTCACACAGTTAAGTGTGAACAGTAAAACCGGGAATAAGCAAATAAGGGACACGAATAACATGTCCCTTGTTTGTATACGTGATATAAATACTATACAGTAAGTATCTCTTTACATTTTGCATCAACCGCAGCGTCAACCTTTGCGACAAACTTGTCGGTAAGCTTTTGAGCGTCATCCTCGAGGCCTTTAATCTCATCCTCTGAAATGCCTTCCTCTTTGCCGGTCTTCTTGATGCTGTCGATTGCATCCCTTCTGATATTGCGGACAGCAACTTTAGCTTCCTCGCCTTTTTTCTTGATGTCCTTTGCAAGATCTTTACGTCTCTCCTCTGTAAGCTCAGGGAAAACAAGTCTGATAAGCTTTCCGTCGTTTGTAGGATTAATTCCGATGTCAGAGCAGTTTATTGCTTTCTCAATCTCCTTAACCATAGAAGCCTCCCATGGCTGAATCTGAATCATTCTAGGCTCTGGAACACTTACATTGGCTACACTCTGAATTGGTGAAGGTGTGCCGTAATAATCTACACGAAGCTTGTCAAGAATATGTGGATTGGCTCTTCCTGCACGGATGCCTGCATACTCTTCCTCGAGATTATTTAATGTTTTTTCCATTTTATCCTGGAAAGGGTTTAATCTTGAATCCATATTATCCTCCTGATATGCATTATATGCAATTTACTATACAGTAACCTTTGTACCGTTAAATTTGCCTGTAAGAGCATTTACAATGCTGTTTTCCTCATTGAGTCCGAATACATACATAGGCATCTTGTTCTCAAGGCACATGATAGACGCTGTGAGGTCAACTACTGCGAGCTTCTTCTCAACAACCTCTTCGATTGAAAGCTCATCATACTTCTTTGCAGCAGGATTGGTCTTTGGATCACTGTCATATACTCCGTCAATTGCTTTGGCAAGGTAAATACCATCTGCCTCAATCTCAATTGCACGAAGCACCGTGGCTGTATCTGTTGAGAAATAAGGATGGCCTGTACCACCTGCAAAGAAAACAACCATATCATGTGCGAAATACTTGTTTGCTCTGTCCTTAGAGAAAAGCTTTGTCATGTTGCCGCACTCAAACGGAGTAAGAACAGCTGTCTTCATTCCGACATATCTGAAAATCTCAGATACATAAATGCAGTTCATAACTGTAGCAAGCATACCAATCTGGTCAGCCTTTGTGCGGTCGATGGTCTCACTCGTTCTGCCTCTCCAGAAGTTTCCACCACCGATAACAATACCTACCTGTGTACCATTATCAACAATCTGTTTAACCTGTTTTGCAACCTCAATGACTGTAGCCTCATCAAAGCCGTGGTGCTTATCACCTGCAAGTGCTTCACCACTTAATTTTAGTAATATTCTACTCATATTTATTTACCCTCGAAAAGTCCCTGAACATCGATATCAGCGTATGTCTGAGAACAGAAGCCCTCGATAACGGCACCATTGTTAATCTGTACTGAACGTGACTTGATATTACCCATGATAACTGCAGAAGTATCTACTACAACAGGTCCCTGAACATCAATATCGCCCTTTACAGCTCCTGCGATAACTGCTGAAGATGCTGAGATATTGCCGATGATAACAGATCCTGCACCTATCTTTACAGTTCCTGTTGAAACAATTTCACCCTCAACCTTAGCTACATCAGCGAAAAACTCTGATGAATTTGTGTTGCCGTTGACTGTTCCTGTAACAACAATCTTGCCGTTACACATTACATTTCCGTTGATGGTTCCCTGAATATCAAATGATCCTGATGACTGTAAATCTCCTGTGAGTACAGTACTTGCTGTGATGACTGATGTTTCGTCCTGTACATCTCCTGATAAAACGTTATTGTTTACTGGCTGTGTATTTACTGGCTGTGGTATATCATTCATTTGTGGTATCTGCTCCTCTTTTTGTGTATTGATTGTATGCTCTGCAAAATTTTCACTTGGAGTTGGTCTTGGTACAGTTGTCTCCTGCGGCTGCTCCTCGACATGCTCAAGTAATCCGTCGAGCTTTGAAAGCTCTGATGCAACGTCAACATTCTCTCCTATAGTATCAACTACAAGATTGTCAGCTGTCTGAGCCTTTGGCTCTACTTCTTTCTCAGGTACATCTCCGGGTACAAGCTCGTTTACAGCCTGAGAAAAATCATCCTTAAATTCTTTGAATAATCCCATGAATATTTCCTCCATTTATTATCTTATCCAACAGTATCTGATTTGATATATTGAACTTTATATGTATTATTATCAATCGGCAATATTTCGGCACCCTGCGCTTTTATGCTTTCAACAAGCGGCTCAATAGCCTCTGCCGTGGTTGATCTGTTTGAATCATCATGTAATAACACAATTGAATTGTCATATTTGGCAATACCTGAGGTGACATTATTGACAATATCATCGACACTGCAATTGTCGGCCGTATCACCGGAATTGACATTCCAGTCAAAGTATGTGATATGCTTTGAATTGAGTATCTTTACAAGCTCAACCATGTCTACATTACTAATCTGGTTCATGCTGCCACCGGGAAAACGATAAATATCCGGTGCTATTCCAGTCAGATTGGTGATATAATCGGAAATCTGTGTCAGGTCATCGGTAAATGCCTCTGTTGATTCATAAATTTTACTGTATGAATTACTGTAGGAAGCCATCGCAATAGTGTGTCCGTCCTGCACTATGCGCTTATAAACATCATCATATTTACCGGAGGTATCTGCTGTGACAAAGAAGGTAGCCTTGACGCCACAGTTGGCAAGGGCATCTAAAATGGCACCGGTGTTATCACCGGGAATACAATCAAAGGTAAGATATACCTTTCTTGTATCCCCATCATGATACACATTGTCTTTTGACTCAAGCTGTTTCACGACAGCCTGAGTTTTTGCGCCAGAGCTTTCTTCATCAGAAGCGATGTCACCATCATCAGACTCAGTACCGGTAACTGTGCTTGATATAGCTGTATTTAACTGAAGCTCAAGCTTGTATATTCTCGAATTCAGTTTGACAACCATGATGCCCAGTACAACTATGGCAAGTATAGATATTGCTATCCATATTGCTATAGTCATAATAATACCTGTCTTAATCCGGCTCACACGTTTGCGACGCTCTTGCTGCTGTCTGGCTAATTCATTATCCTTTGAGTCCATATGCGTCCCCCGTTATGATTGGTTTTGTTTCCTCTTACTATTTTACCATATTTTTATATCTTGTAAAGATAAAAAAATTCCGCAAAAGTTTAAAAGTTAAACTTTTGCGGAACAGCATTCGTTTAATCAGTATAAAGATACAGTTTAGACTCCAGCCATCTGGGCAGCAACCTCAGCAGCGAAATCTTCCTGCTTCTTCTCCATACCCTCACCTACCTCGAAACGAACCATCTCGGTGATTGTAAGATCCTTAGAAACTGACTCAAGATATTTTGCAACTGACTGCTTTCCATCCTCTGCCTTAACATATGTCTGGTCAAGGAGACAAATCTCTTTTAACTGCTTAGATACACGACCCTCAACTAAACCATTGAACATCTTCTCAGCCACGATAGACTCCTTGTCTGCCATTGCAAGCTCACCAAGCTTTGCCTTAGCAGCATCTGATAAGAAGTTCCATACATAGTTCATGTTGTTCTTGTGCTCGTTGAAGTTGTTGATATCATCATCGCTCCAAAGCTTCTCGTTAATAGCCTTGTCAATTAACTTATTAAGAATAGGCTTTGGAAGTGTTGTAGCATCATTTAATGCACTGTCAACAGTGATCTCTCTAAGCTTTGCAAGCTCTTCATCAGAGATATCGTTTCTGCTGATGTACTGTGGGTTCATAGCTGCAACCTGCATAGCAATATTTGTGATTGCTTCTTTAGCTGCATCGTCTGTTGCACCATTTGCTGCAATGATAACACCGATTCTTCCACCACCATGGATATAAGAAGTAACAACATCACCTGTAACCTTTGCAAATCTACGAACAGATAACTTCTCTCCGATTGTAGCTGTCTTCTCTACAAGAAGCTCGCTAAGTCCGTTTGTAGCAAGAAGAGCGTCGATATCCTCTCCATTTGCACCACCATTTAAGCCAGAAGCAAGTGCTGTATCTGCTACAGTCTGAACAAACTCCTGGAATGTCTCGTTCTTTGCAACGAAATCTGTCTCAGAGTTAACCTCTGCTACAACTGCAACGTTTCCGTTTACAGCAACACGTGCGATTCCCTCAGCGGCAATTCTGCTCTGCTTCTTTTCCATCTTGGCTGCACCGCTTTTTCTTAATACCTCAACAGCGGCATCCATATCACCGTTTGTCTCAGTTAAAGCCTTTTTGCAGTCCATCATACCTGCGCCTGTCATTTCACGCAGTTCTTTTACCATACCTGCTGTAATAGCCATTTGATTATCCTCCGATATTAATCTGTTTTATTCCTCAACTGTCTCGTCAGAAGCTTCCTCAGCAGTAACCTCTTCCTCAGCTCCCTGCTTTGCCTCGATAACAGCGTCTGCCATCTTAGATACGATTAATTTGACAGCTCTGATAGCATCATCGTTTCCTGGGATAACATAATCTAACTCGTCAGGATCGCAGTTTGTATCAGCAATACCTATAAGAGTGATTCCAAGTGCCTGAGCCTCTTTGATACAGATACGCTCCTTCTTAGGATCTACTACAAATATTGCATCAGGAATTCTCTTCATATCCTTGATTCCGCCAAGGTTCTTCTCGAGCTTCTCCCACTCCTTCTTGAGTGCGATAACTTCCTTCTTAGGAAGAACATCGAATGTGCCATCCTCTGACATTGTCTCGATAGCTTTAAGTCTTGCAATACGGCTCTCGATTGTGCGGAAGTTTGTAAGCATTCCACCTAACCATCTCTCGTTTACATAGTACATACCGCAACGCTCTGCCTCAGTCTTGATTGCATCCTGAGCCTGCTTCTTTGTACCTACGAAAAGGATTGTACCACCCTGAGCAGCGATATCAGATACGGCATCATATGCCTCATCAACCTTTCCTACAGACTTCTGTAAGTCGATGATGTAGATACCATTACGCTCTGTGTAGATGTAAGGAGCCATTTTAGGGTTCCATCTTCTTGTCTGATGTCCAAAATGAACACCTGCCTCGAGTAACTGTTTCATTGAAATTACGCTCATTTTATTTACCTCCGTTTGGTTATTAATCTTCCGTGTGTTTCCAATTAGATCAGCCACCGGTAAGCGTTATCCGGCACCGGCGATCATCCGCACACGTGCTTTATAGTATTTAAGCCTTTGGAATTATAACATACCAAAGGCTTATATGCAAGCAAAAAATTTATTTCTGTGTCAGAATAGTGATTATATCATCATACGATGCTCCCTGTGGAATAACGTGCTCACCATCTGCTATAAAATGATCAGCACCCTTTTGTCCCATATATATACGAAATTGTTCAGCATCATCCACTAGATTGAGAGCTTTAAGCTTTTCTGCAATGGTGCGACATGTATCCTGACTTGTTACTGAAATTGTGTATGTTGTAACAGCATCCTGTGGCTCTACAGTCTCCTGCTTTGCATCCGCTGCCGGCTGCGTTGCTTCCTGCTGTGTATCTTCCTGTGCTGTTTGGCTGTCCTGCATCTGACTATCCTGTTCAGTTTCGGCTTTTTGGGAAGAAGCATCTGAGTTTGTAGCAGAGGAGTCAGTTTTTTCACTATTATATTCGTCTGCGACTGTCCCGGAAATATTCTTTGCTTCAACCATACCGAGTGTTTTGGCTTTTTCTATTATTTCTGTATCAGACATGGACTGCTTATTGTCGTGAAAACCAATCATCATAATAATTACCGCAAAAATAATGCCTAATCCAAGTCCACGCAAATAGTATTTTAATCTCACTTTATTTGCCCTCTTTATATAAATCTATTATAAGCTTTACCTCGCCGGTACCAAGAGACAAAAGCTTTGCTATCTCTACATTGCTCTTGCCCGATTTATAAAGCTTAAGGATTTCATGTGTGTGATTTATTACATCAGCATTTGCGCTGCTGCCTGCGGGCGTACCAAAAGCAGCATCTGATGCCTTGACCGATACAGCGGCCGCTGTACCTGTTGCAGTTGTTGCACCTGCCTTTGACGCAGGGGCTGCTGAAGCAGGCTGTGTTTTAATGATACCTGAAATATCTATACCTGTCATCTGCTTCATGTCAGGCTTTGTATCCTGCTGCATTGTGCCAGACTTAGGTTCTGCCGGCTTTTGCACGGCTACAGACGGTTTTTCAGCCCTCTTTGCAGAGTCTGCAGAAAGCGGCTCGAAGGAGCTTCTGAGTCTTGATGATGCTTTATCTATATCGCCTGAAAGCCGTGTAAGCTCATCATGCTTGTCATTTAGCATACTGTATAAAAACATTATTTCATTATGTGCCTTGTTTATCGAATCAAGCACTGTATCAGAATATTCATTTATCGCCATTATTTTGGAATTTGCTTCCTTTTCAAGACTTCGCTTTGTCTCATCCTGCTTTTGTGTTATTTCCTCGTCCAAGGCATCGCTTAAGTCCTTTTTGGCGGCAGTCACTTCTTTTTCAGTTATTATTTTTAGTTCCTCAGCACTCATATCGGCTATTTTATCCAAATCCTTATGTGAAAGCTTGTCATTTACCATAAAGCTTCCTATAAGGAAAACAACACCTATGATGATGAGAGTTATTTCTAATGTTGTCATATAAACCTCTGCCCTCTTATGCGTTTGTAAGTATATTCATATAAGGGCCCATGACCTTACGCATTTTAATCAGTCCCTTTGTGTGAAGCTGTGATACTCTTGATTCTGAAACCTCTAGGATATTGCTTATTTCTTTAAGGGTAAGATCCTCATAATAATATAATTCGATAACCCTGCGCTCCTTCTCGGTCAGATTGTCAAGCGACTTAACAAGCATTGTTTTCAGCTCTTCCTGTGTAACAATCTCCTCCGGCTGTGCATAATGTGAATTATGTGCAGCATCCATGACAGGCTCAGGTCCTGACTCATCAAATTCATCGAGAGATACAACATTTGTTACTTTAAGCTGCGACTGCCAGCTGCAAAGCTCATCCTCCGAGATAGAAAGCTCCTTTGCGAGGTCTGCGTCATTTGCTGTTTTGCCGGTACGAAGTTCAATGTTCTTTATTGCCTCGTCTATTTTCCTTTGCCTTTGTCTGACTGTTCTTGGAATCCAGTCCATTTTCCTGATCTGATCAAGTATGGCTCCACGGATTCTAAGGCTTGCATATGTCTCAAACTTGACATTTTTTTCAAGATTAAACTTGTCTATGGCATCAATGAGGCCAAATATCCCATAGCTTACCAGGTCATCATATTCCACATTATGCCCAAGATACATGCTGAGGCGTCCTGCCACAAGCCTGACCAGCTGTGCATATTCTATTATGAGCTGTTCCCGTAGCTTGGGAGTGGGATTCTTTTGATATTCCTCCCACAGCTTTTCCTTTTCTATAGCTTTCATTATGCCCCCTGTTTACCAGTATATTATTCTGCAGCTAGCTAATTGGCTTATCATTGTCATCATCATTATCAAAGACTTCGGAATCATCAGTCTTTGCTTCGGCCGCTTCAGCTTTCTTTTGCCTGTCTTCCATTGCCTTAAATGCAAAGCTTAGGATTACTTTAAGTATCGCTCCGATTATATAGAATACTACAAGCACAGTTAAAAGTCTTGTTGTAAAGCTCATCAGATCAACGCCCTGCCGCAGGGATATAATACTGCATACTAAGCCGGCTAAAAGCATAACAAGAGATGGTAATAGATTATTCTTCATGTTAAATCACCTTTTGCTCTTTTCCGACTGCTTTGATGATATAGTCACCGGTTTCACAGTCAAGTATAACAGTTCTTCCGTAATTAAGACCGGTATCCTGTGCCTTCAGAGGAATTTTCAGCTCTGCAAGCACGTGCCTGGCCATATCGGTATTGCGATCGCCAACATTTCCGATTGTAGAATTGCCTGACATCTCAAACATCTTAGCTCCACCGGCAATCTTTGCAACCATTCGTCTGGGATTCGCGCCATTTTTTATCATTTGATTATAAAGTTCCCTAATTCCCGTATCGCCAAACTTGGCTATATTTGTGTTATTTCTAAGTTTGGTGCTGTCAGGCAGCATATAGTGTACAAGCCCACCGATTTTTGAAGCCGGATCATAAAGGGTGAGCCCTATGCATGAACCAAGCCCAAGTGTGGTCAGAGAATCAGGGGCTTTGGCAACCTTAAGGTCTGCCATTGATACTTTAATAGTACTTGCCATATGGATTCTCCTAAATACTAAAAACTAATTCCTAAAGCCGATAAAATATTATCATATGAATCCGGATCAGGCATAAGGATAAAGTATCCGTTCATCATTATATCATCACCAAACTCCGTCTCTATAAAAAGTGCATTGTCACCATATTGTCCAAACTGAATTGCCGGCACACTTAATATGGAAGCAGCCATATCTACAGCAATATACGGAATGGAAGGTAGTATTTTAAGATTTGTCATAGTTGAAAGCGCTGACAAATATGCGCCTGCTATTATGTTGCCAATCTCCTTCATGGCAGATAAATCCATCTCATCAAATGGCTCGTTATAGTCCTGTGGTCTGCCCATCAGCTTGTTTACCAGAAAGTGTGCTGCTGGAAGCTTCATGAGAAACATCATACTGCCGGAGATATCATTGGTAACCTCAAGAAATATACCCACTATTGTCTCTTCCTCCGGACATATGGCATCTCCAAGCTTTGTCGCATCCATTAACAGAACTCTTGGAACTTCCATTTTCATGGTAGTGCCAAGCATGCCGGCAATCGCTGTCGTGGCATTGCCGGCACCTATATTTCCGATTTCCTTAAGGACATCCATATACATCGAATTGACATTATCTAAAGAAAATTCACTCATTGTATTCACCCTTTTATTTGTTAAAACTTATATAGTGAGGCTTTTATACCTCACTATACATTGCTGCAAATCAGTTAGCGTCCTTATCTGAGACTATTGAGCCTATTTCAAACAGAGAAATCAGTTCATCTCCGTTTTTACCTATACCGTTTATGAACAGTTCCTTGCCTGTAGATGAAGCATCTATATTAGGCTTATCTATTTCATCAACCACAAGTGTGACAACTTCACAAACTTCATCGACAATAAGACCTATCTCACCCTTTTCTTCAAGCTTTAGGATAATTATTCTGGTTGATGATGTATATACATCATCGTCCAGTCCCATTTTTATGCGGGCACTCATTACCGGAACGATATCACCACGCAGATTTATGATACCCTTAAAGTACTTCTGCGCCTTTGGCACTCTTGTAATCTTCTGCATTCTGACGATATTATCAACATAGCCAATATCAATTCCGAATTTTTCTTCGCCTATTTTGACTGAAATATATTGCTTTGTTTCTTTTTCCTGTATATCAAATTCATTTTCTGGCATGTACTTCCCCTCCATTACATAAGTGTATTTACATCAAGTATCAAAGCTACATCACCATCTCCAAGTATTGTCGCTCCGCTGATAAGCTTGTTGCCGTTTATGTATTTTCCTAAAGACTTGATTACAATCTCCTGCTGTCCAATGAGATTGTCAACCACAAGACCTGCCTGCTGATCTCCCTTTTGGACAATCACTACAGTAAGATGATCCGGCTCCTGCTCCTTTGGCTCAATGTCCAGCATCTTATCGAGGCGGATGATTGGAATAACGCTTCCACGCAGATGAATAACTTCCTTAGCCTGTACATATTTGATATCCTTCACAGGAATATCCTCTATATTTGAGATAGAGCCGAGCGCAATGGCATATATTTCATCACGGATCTCTACCATGAGAGCCTGAATGATTGCAAGAGTAAGAGGAAGACGTACAGTAAATGTAGTACCCTTACCAAGCTCGGTTGAAACCGATACATCACCACCCAGCTGTTCAATGCCGGATTTAACAACATCAAGACCAACTCCTCGTCCGGAGATATCGGTAATCTGTTTTGCCATTGAAAAGCTTGGCATAAAAAGGAAGTTGATGATATCCTTCTGAGATAGATTTTCAGCCTGTTCAGCTGTGACTATGCCACGCTCGATAGCCTTGTTCTTTACGGCTTCGGTATCGATTCCGTTTCCATCATCTCCGACCTTTATGACAACATTGTTGCCCTCCTGGTATGCATTTAAGAAAATAGTACCTACCTCTGGCTTTCCACGCTCAAGTCTGACCTCATTGCTTTCAAGTCCATGATCAGCACTGTTTCTAAGCAGATGCTGCAGAGGATCTCCGATCTGATCCACAACTGTACGGTCCAGCTCGGTATCTTCACCGGTTATGACAAGACTCATCTTCTTATTCAGAGTACGAGACAGATCTCTTATCATTCTAGGATATTTCTGTGTAACACTTTCAATAGGAACCATTCGTACTTTCATGACAGACTCATGGAGATTGGTCGTAATTCTTTCCAGATATTCAATCTGTTCATGGAATGACTGGTTATTATTGTTTTCTCCATCAGATGAGCTCATGGCTACAAGAGAGTTCTTTGCAATAATAAGCTCAGACACCTGATTCATAAGCATATCAAGCTTTTCGATATCTACTCTGACTGTTCGGCTTGTAGTAGCTTTTTTATGAGAAACAGCCTGCTTTTGAGAGTTATTTGCAGTTTTTGGCTTTGAAGATTCTGTCTTTGCAGCAGGAGTCTTTTCCTCTTTTTCTTCCTTATCTGCCTTTTTTGTCTCTTCAGGAGCCTGTGCTGTCTGCTCTGCTTCACCCTCCAGGTGAAACTCGGTGATTTCTTTTCCCTCAACCTTATCAATCTCAGATACGTTGGAAGCTGCATGCTCCAATTTATCAAAGCCCTCGCCTGATGCAACATAAAAGCTGAATGACAAATCAAACTTCTCATCCTCAATATCCTGTGAGCTTGGTCTGTAAACCAGAATCTGTCCCAGCTCCTCAACTGCCTTGAAAACAAGGAAAGCTCTTGCTGCCTTGAGCAGACAGTCGCTTGCTACGGTAACTGTCATGCCGTATATTTTAAGTCCTGCTGAAATTGCCTCGTCAATTAAATTCTTCTCGTTGTTTGTCAGTTCGATTGTATCAAGTGTACTGTCAGATACATCTGATGAATCCTTTGCTTCAGCTTCAGCAGCCTTTTCTTGAGGCTCAGCCTGTTTGCTTACAGTCTGTCCGTTTGCTTTTGCAATAAAATCGTTGAGTTCCTTTATGATAACCTCATTATCATCAGTACCCTCATCAGATGTGGATTTAATATTCTCAACATAGCTGTCTATAGCGTCAAGGCACTTAAAGAGCAGATCAATCATTGAGCTGTCAACTTTAATTTTATCGCTTCTGACCTCCTGAAATACATTTTCCATATCATGTGTAAGGTGCTGCATGCGCTTAAAGCCCATTGTACCTGCCATACCCTTTAAGGAGTGGGCTGCACGGAAAATCTCATTTATAGTGTCTTTGTTTTCCGGCTCCTGCTCAAGAGTCATGATACAGTCAGACAATGTCTGAATATGCTCCGAACTTTCATCAATAAAAATATCTAGATACTGGCTAACATCCATTTTATTTTACCCCCACATTTTTTGTGATTGCTTTGGCAACATCTGATAGTGTAACGACTTCATCAACCACACCTGCCTCATAGATGGCTCTTGGCATGCCATACACAACACTTGATTTCTCGTCCTGTGCAATGACATAGATAGGCTTTGATTTGCCAAGTGAAAGAATGCCATCTGTGCCGTCTGCCCCCATACCTGTGAGTACCACACATACAACCTCATCATAATTAGAGGATGTCAGTGAATCAAACATGATATTGGCACAAGGCTTGAGTCCGCCGATAGGTGGCATATCATTAAATGATATAACATGTGAAGCACCTGATTTCTTTATAGCTATATGTGTACCGCCCGGAGCTATATACACTACTCCGTTTTTAAGCACCTCACCGTTTGAAGCCTCCTTCACCCGAACCTGACTTAGCTCATTAAGGCGCTCAGCCATACTCTTTGTAAAGCCGGCAGGCATATGCTGTACTAAAACAACCGGTGCCAAAAGTTCAGCCGGAAGAAACGGTATTACACTTTGCAGTGCCTTTGGACCACCTGTAGATGATGCAATTGCAACTATTTTATTGCTGCCTGCTGCCTTGTTTTTGTTTACAATAGCACCGGCTTTCTTCTCAACAACTGTGACATTGCGTGAAGCACTATGAACAGGTGTGATTCTAACGGCTGCATGCACAACACTGAGCAGAGTTTCCTTAAACTGGTTTCCCTTTGCCTCTATGATATTGTTTGGTTTTGTGACGAAATCAAAGGCACCAAGCTCTAAAGATTTGATAGCTTCATCTGCTCCCTCGATGGTTAGAGTGCTTACCACCACTACAGGTGTTTTTATGCTCTCTTTCTGCAGATGTGAAAGCACCTCAAGCCCATTCATCCTCGGCATATTTATATCAAGAATAACAGCATCGTACTTTTGTGTACGGAGCTTTTCAAGTGCTTCCAGTCCATCCTTACATGTATCAGTTGCCTGTAATTTATTGTCTGAATTGATTATATCACACTCAACCCTTCTCAGTAGTGCAGAATCATCAACTATTAAAATGTTAGATTTCATATTATTACTCCATTTCTCTTCGTCTTATGCGTCTTTCCTCTTCAAACACAAATCTGACTATTTTCTCCCGTTCTGTTATGCGGTCGAAAATAAACTTTGAACGTGCAAAATATCTGTCTGCATAGTCCAAAGACTGAGTACATTTTATTACCTTACAAACTATATTGAATTGTTGTGTACACTCCTCAAGTGCTAAAGAAAACTGAGCCATAAAATATGTACCTTCTTCAAGAGGTGTGCTTAGAGAAAATCTGATGCCTCCTCCGCTTATATCAAGGATAACTGATTTGACAGTATTCATATTTTTGCTGTTTATTGCATGATTCTTATACATCTTTTTGCAAAACTCAGGCTCACTCTCAGCTTTATCATCGTATCTGACTTCATAAAAGTACATGTCTATAGTACATGGAAGTCTGAAAAACTGACGTCTTTGTATCTTTTCCAGATTATTTATAAGCTCTATAGCAAGAAAATACATATTTTCCTTACGATAACGCCGTCTGACTATAGCAGAGCTTTTTAGTATAGTTTTGTTTTGTGTGTATATTATAAAGTCAAATTGCGTGCCAAGCTGAAATAAAACCACTCTGCCACTGTCAACAGGCATAGTTATTTCCCACATGCTGTCTGTTAGCTTGTCAGAAAAGCTGCTCTTATATGATGTGCTGTTACCGGATAAACCGGATGCAAAGATATCAATTTTGTCACCCGGAAAAATCAAACTTGTATATTCCATATGTCTTCCTCTTAAATTAACTATTGCTTTCTGTTAAAAAAATTTGAAAAAATATGTGAGATTGTTCTTTTCTCATCCAAAGCAGCAGATTCATTATCCAAAAGTCTTTTTGCAATTTCTTCAAATGACCGTGCAGCCTTTGAGGTCGGATCATAAATTGAAAGTATCTTCTGCTGCCTGACAGCCTTTTCAACCATTGCATCAGACGGCACATATCCCAGATACTCAAGACTTCCGTTTAAGAACTGCATAACAACGGAATTAATCTTGTTGAACACTATACTGCCATCCTCTTTTGACGCAGCCCTGTTGGATATAACGCGTATGCATACTTTTGACGGATCGAAATCAGGTCTCTTATACAGTGCTTTAAGCAATGAATATGAATCGGTGATTGAGGTAGGCTCCGGGGTTGTAACCAGCACAATTTCGTTGCTGGCCGCAACAAATTCCATGACCTGTTCAGACACCCCTGCACCGGTATCAATTATGATAAAATCATACATACTGTTCAACTCATTTATTGCAGAGACAATGAAATGAATCTGTTTGTGGTTTAGATTATTAAGCCCTACAACACTTGAGCCGGCTGAAATAAAATCAATGCCCAAAGGGCCGTTTGAGATGATGCTCTTTATAGTCTGGTTTTCATATATTACATCAGCAAGAGTATACTTAGGAATAACACCAAACATCACTTCGACATTGGCAAGACCGAAATCAGCATCAAAAATAATTACTCTCTTTCCGAGTCTGCTGAGCCAGACTGCCAGATTGACAGAGGTATTGGATTTGCCTACACCACCCTTGCCGCTTGTAATGGTAATAACCCGGGCAGGTTCTATATAATTTTGATTACGCTGCTTAATAACATTTCTAAGCTGCTGTGCCTGGTCCATTATTGTCTGCCTCCGAGTAATTGTTTGACAATCTTTTGTGTATCAAATACCTCTATATCATCCGGAACGTTTTGTCCATTCGTGACATATGATATACCAGCATCAGAGTATAGCTTTATATTTAACAAATTGCCATATGATGAGGTTTCATCAAGCTTTGTAAATATCAGCTTGTAATCGTCAATATCCTTATAGGAATCAATTATAGATATAAGATCCCTGTACTTGGTTGTAGCACTTAAGACGAGATATACCGACTTCTCATATTCAGGTGATAGACCTGCAAGAAGTGCTCTCATATCATTCCGCTGTGTCTCGTTCTTGTGTGAAAAGCCCGCTGTATCAACAAAAATCACATCTGCCTGCTCATATTCAGCCACCGCACTATTTAACTCTGTGGCAGTATAAATGACAGACAAAGGTGTATCCAGAATATTTGCAAATGTACGTAACTGGTCTGTTGCAGCTATTCTGTATGTATCAGCAGTGATAAATGCGATATTTTTATTATAATTAACCTTGAATTTTGAAGCAATTTTAGCAATTGTGGTTGTCTTGCCAACGCCTGTCGGTCCGACAAAGAAAACAACTCTTGGTTTTTTGCCGTTTACCTTTATAGTTTCAGGCTGACCAAATCTTAAAATGAGTTTCTGGTATACATTTGATAAAATCACATCGAGACTGTTACCGGGACGTAGGAATCTCTCGATTTCATCAAGAATTTGGTTGATATATTTCTCATCCACCTCATTATCCAGCAGTGTCTTGTATAAAATGCGGACAAATTTAAGTTCCTGTGCACTTTGAGGCTTTGAAGGCTCCTTATTTTGAGGTTTATCAAATGTGCTTTCCATCATTTTGGCAATGGAATCAAGCTCCTTGATTTCCTGTTCAATATCGCTGGTCTGTTCAGCCGCCTTTGGGGCTGCCGGTGCAGGTGTAGGTTTTAAGGTCTCAGATGCAGATTTTGGGGCGAATGAAGGCATCTTTATTTCTTCATCTGCCTTGTAATCAATTTTACCCGGGAGTGTAGTCCTTGCAAGCTGCGAGGTCGTTATTGTCTGTGTCTGTTTTTTTTCATCCATAGCCGCAGTCACCTCATATGTTGAGCTTTTGAATATACCAAATAATCCCTTTGGCTTAATCTCCTTGATATTCATAATCACAGCATTTGGACCAAAGGCCTGCTTTGCACATTCAATTGCTTCTTCTTTTGTTTTTCCAGTGAATTTGTTAATAGTCATTTATGCAGTCACCATTCCTACCGACTGAAGCTCAACATTTGATTCAACCTCATTGTAGGATAACACAATGAGATCCTTGAAATAATCCTCAGTCATTTTCTTAAAGTACATTCTAACAATTGGAGATGTAATAATAATAGCACTCTTTCCCAAACTTTCCAACTTACCAATTTCTGTTTCAACAGATTTGATAATAGCCTTTATCCTGTCAGGATCAAGAGAAAGGTAAGAGCCCTGCTCTGTCTGTTTAACAGATGACATAATTTCCTGCTCCACAGCAGGGTCAAGTGTGATGACACTTGTGGTCTCATTTGCAGGAAAATACTTACTTGATATAGCTCTCTTTAAGCCCTGGCGCACGTATTCCGTAAGTACATCTGTATCCCTGGTGGTCTGTGCGTGATCGGCAAGCGTCTCAAAAATTGTAAGCAGATCCCTAATAGAAATTCCCTCGCTCAAAAGATTCTGAAGCACCTTCTGAATCTCACCAAGACCAAGCAGCTTTGGTATGAGTTCGTCCACAATGACAGGATTTGATTCCTTGAGATTGTTGACCAGATTCTGTACATCCTGTCTGGTGAGAAGCTCTGCAATATGAGATCTGATAACCTCAGTCAGATGAGTAGCTATAATCGATGGCGGATCTACAACTGTATATCCAAGACTCTCAGCACGCTCTCTTTGGCTTTCCGTAATCCATATGGCCGGAAGATGGAATGAAGGCTCAAATGTAGGAATACCTGTTATCTCCTCCTCCACATAGCCCGGATTCATAGCCATGTAGTGATCAAAAAGTATCTCACCTTCTGTTACCTGTATGCCCTTTATCTTGATGATATACTGATTAGGATTAAGCTGTATATTATCCCTTAATCGTATGATAGGTACGACAGTTCCAAGCTCTAAAGCAATCTGTCGCCTTATCATTACAACTCGGTCAAGCAGATCCCCTCCCTGATTTACATCTGCAAGAGGAATGATACCATAGCCAAACTCAAGCTCAATAGGGTCAACCTGCAGCAGTGAAACGACATTTTCGGGTTTTCGTATTTCCTCGGCATCGCTTTCAGCCTGTGCTGTCTCATCCTCTATGCTCTCAATACCGGCTTTTTTATCCAGATTTTTACCTGTTACAAAAAAAGCCATCGCAAGCCCAATAAAGAGCCACCACTCATTGCGAAGAGGTGTGAGTATACCTAAAACCACAAGTACAATTGATACAATATAAAGCACCTTGGCTGTGCCAAAGAGCTGGCCTAAAAGCTCTCCTGAAAAATCATTCTCATTGGAGCCTTTTGTGACAAGAATACCGGTCGAAAGAGATATAAGTAAAGACGGTATCTGTGAAACAAGTCCGTCTCCGATTGTGAGCAGGCCAAACTTCTGTATAGCCTCATTTGCATCAAGCCCCTGGAACATAACACCCATTATGGTGCCTCCAACCAGGTTGATAAGTGTAATAATAATACCGGCTGCTGCATCTCCCTTTACGTACTTTGTAGCACCATCCATAGCTCCGTAGAAGCTTGACTCCTTCTGGATTTTATCACGGCGAGCCTTGGCTTCCTTGTCAGTGATGGCTCCTGTGTTTAAGTCGGCATCAATAGCCATCTGTTTGCCGGGCATAGCATCGAGCGTGAATCGTGCAGTTACCTCAGCAACACGCTCAGATCCCTTGTTGATAACAACAAACTGGATGATAATGAGCACTATAAAAACGATTGCACCGATGACTAAATTACCTCCACCAACGAATTGACCAAACACATTTACAACCACACCCGGGTTTCCGGTTGATAAAATAAGCCTGGTAGATGAGACATTAAGTGAAATCCTGAATATAGTCGTAAACAGTAATAGTGTCGGGAAAAATGACATATCAAGCACTTCTTTTACAAAAAGCACCTTAAAAAGAATGATGAGTGCTATTGAAAGGTTGAATGCAAGCATAACATCTAACAGGAAGGATGGAATAGGTATGATAAAAAACAAAACAGCACATAACAGATATAATCCAACACCTAAATCTGTCTTTTTTAACATATTCTATTCCTCCTTTCCGTTAAATCACGGACTGCATATATAAAGTCCGTATTTATCTTTTTGTTTTATAATAATAAATTAATCTAATTATTTTCCTTGTAAATCATGGCAAGTATTTCCGCAACTGACCGATAAAGCTCAGGCGGTATCTCAGCTCCAAGATCCACATTGTGAAAGAGCATTCGTGCAAGAGGTTTATTCTCGACTATATGGATATTATTGTCTCTTGCTATTTCCTTTATTTTCTGCGCCACATAATCCTGACCCTTTGCGACCACTACCGGAGCATCATTTTTTTGAGCATCGTACTTTACTGCAACAGCAAAGTGAGTAGGGTTGGTGATGACAACATCAGCCTTTGGCACATCCTGCATCATCCTTCGCTGTGAAGCCTCCTGCATACGTTTACGCTGCTGACCCTTAATGGCCGGATCTCCCTCTGTATTTTTAAACTCATCCTTGACCTCCTGTTTGGTCATCTTCATATCATTGTTAAACTTGTGCTTATTGTAAGCAAAGTCAGCAATACCGACTATCATATAGACAATACTGATCTTAAGACCGGTATTTATGATGATATCACCAATCAGTACTATTGCCTGTTTGAGCGGAAGCTCATAGAGTATAAATATATCATTCTGATGTGATTTAACAGAGGAATAAGCCACATACATAATGATTCCTACCTTTAGTACAGACTTAAGAAGCTCAAAGATGGAGTCCTTTGACAGTATCCTCTTAAATCCGTTTATGGGATTAAACTTGCTAAGCTTTGGAGCCATAGGCTTAGTGGATATTTTAAATCCAACCTGGATGATACTCACGAGAATCGTGATTACAACTCCGAAAGCAAAAAACGGCAGCACAGTCAGTAAAAACTGAAGTATTACATTATTTAAATAATGCGTGACCGAAACAGATGAAATCTGCTCCTGTGACTCCTTTAAAAAGTCAGGCATTTTTTTATATACAGTAGAAAACAATCCAATCAGATTGCCCCCTACAAAGGATATAAATATCTTTAATACTAAAAACAGCACTATAAGATCAAAGGCAGCTGTAAGCTCCTTGCTTTTTGCTACCTTGCCCTCTTCCCTGGCATCCTTTAACTTCTTTTCAGTTGCCGGCTCTGTTTTCTCGCCGCCCTCGCCATCCTGTGCAAACCATTGCAGATTGTAGCACAACACTGTATGCAATTTGGAAAATTCATCTAAACTGTCAGTACATTCCATCAATTATCGAAACCACCATAGTCTTAATTTCTGTAATAATAAAATTAGCAATGTTCGGAATTAGATATACTATCAAAAATAATACAATAAATCCTGCTATAATTTTTAACTGGATACCTACAGAGAACATATTCATCTGAGGCGCAACCTTTGCCATGATTCCCAGTATACAGTTCATTATCATCATGCACGCAAAGACCGGAAGAAATATCCTGAAGCCTATTACAAACATATCGCCCATATACTTAGTCATGGTAGAGAGCATATTGTCAAATTGAAACTGTGCACCTCCAAGCGGTACAACTGAAAAGGAGTCACAAACTGCCCTTATAAGATATGTGTGCATATCAGATACAAGAAGCAGGACAAGAACTACGTAATAGTAGAAATTACCTGTAACTGTCGTCTCGGAATTCATCGATGGATTGAATTCTGTTGCCATGGACAGACCTATATCCATATCAATCAGATTTCCCGCAAAAATAACAATGGAATTACATATATTGGCCGCAAAACCTATGAGCAGTCCTGTAATTCCTTCTTTTACGACCAGTACAGCAAAACCTACTGCACTGACATAGGAAAGCTGTGGTCTTTCTATGATATTGTACATAAACAAAGCAACAAAGGCTGATAAGCCGGTCTTGACACGTGCCGGAACCGCATTATCTCCAAAAAACGGAGCTATGTACACAAATGATGCAATACGCACCAGAATCAGCAAAAAATATTCAAAATTTGCAATAGAAAAAGAATAATTAATCATATATCATCCTATCCCATGCTTATATAATAACTGAATTTGGACCACAAATCAGTCATAAATCCGGACATAGTGTCGAGCATCCATGAGCCACAGAGCATCATCACAAGAAAAATTGCAATTATTTTTGGCACAAATGTAAGTGTCTGCTCCTGAATTGACGTAACTGTCTGAAATATACTGACTATAAGTCCGACAATCAGCGAAATAAGCAAAAGCGGAGCTGATGTAATGATTGTAGTATAAATTGCCTCTCTGGCAATATCCAAAACAGCTTCCTGGGTAATCATATGTACACCTCCTAGTAAAACGTCTTGACCAGATTACCAATAACCAGATCCCAGCCATCCGCAAGGATAAACAAAAGTACCTTAAACGGCATCGAGATGGTTGTCGGTGGAAGCATCATCATACCCATTGACATTAGCACTGATGAAACAACCATATCTATTACTATAAACGGAATGTATATTAAAAAGCCTAATATAAAGGCTGTTCTAAGCTCACTAAGTATAAAGGCCGGAACAAGTGTTGTAAAAGGTACATCATCATAGTCATCGTACTCATCTCCTGAGATATCCACAAACAGCTTTATGTCCTTAGTCTGTGTCTGCCCATACATAAACTCCCTGAATGGTCCCTCAGCCTCCTTTATAGCCTCCTGCTGGGTGATTTTACCCTCATCAAGGGGCTTTATAGCCTTTTCGTTTACCTGTGAAAAAGTCGGCCACATAATAAAAAGTGTCAAAAACAAAGCCAAACCGACAAGGACCTGATTAGGTGGTGCTGTCTGGGTACCGATAGCTGTTCTGACAAAATGCAGTACGATAATAATTCTTGTAAAAGAAGTCAGCATGATGAGAATAGAAGGTGCTAAAGATAATACTGTAAGCACCAAAAACATCCTGACAGGTGTGGACAGAGAGCCTGACTCATTGTTGTAATATATGTTCAGACCATTTGTGCTGTCAGAGGTGGCATCGGCTAAATCCTTGTCACCACTGTCAAGACTTTTAACGTCATCCAAATCGTTTGTCACATCATTTGTACTGATATCACCGGATGGTGAGGGGCTCTGACTTGCATTTACACTGTCAGGATAAAATATGCATAATGAAATTGTTACCATAAGGACTGCAATTGCAAAAATAAATGATGCATTGCAATATACAGCCTTGAATTTCTTCATGAATCTATTCATGTCTGCTCCTGTTACTGTACTTTTCTTTCAATTTATCCATAATTGCTGAAAAGGATTCCGGATTCTGCATCATGCTTTGAGGATCCTTAAATGATAAATCCTTTAATTCCTCCTCCTTAAGCTCGGTGAGATAATTCACATCATCCTTTCCGATTGAAACAACGATATATTTTGTACCTGCCTCAACAATACTGATCATCTTATTATTTCCGACGCTTATTGTTTCAATAATTCTAAGATTCTTATTAAAGCTTCGCCCCTTCTGGATACCCGCCATCCATCTGGTGGTAAAATATGTCAGGATAAGCACAAAAACAAAAATTATTAAAACTGTGATGAGCTGGACAAAGCTGTCCAGTGATGTTGCTGCTAATATCATTTTAATTCCTCTGCATAGTATTGATTAAATGTCAGCTGAAACTATTTTGTCTTTCCGGTGTTTATCTTTGAATTGACTATCTCAGTGATTCGTACACCAAAGCTTTCCTCAATTACAACAACCTCGCCCTTAGCTACATATTTACCATTTACAAGAATATCTATCGGTTCTCCTGCCAGCTTATTAAGCTCTATGATCTTGCCCGGACCGAAATCGAGTATTTCGGAAATGGATTTTTTGGTGCGTCCAAGCTCAACTGTCACTTCAAGAGGAACATCCATGATTAAATCAATGTTTTCAGGCTGGTAGACCTGATTTGGCATGGCTCCAAAAGGGGTGAATTGAGCGTTCTGTACATTAACCTGATTGCCTATCATATTTTGTGCCCCCATATTCTGGTTCATCATTCCCTGATTCATCATATTCTGACTATTCATATTCGAATTCATCATATTTTCGTTTATCATGCCCTGACTGTTTGCGGAAGCATTATTCATGCTGCCACTATCCTGTGGCTGTTGTATAGGCGCAGCCTGTGTGGCGGTGTTTGAACTTTGAGGAACATCCTCTGTCACACTTTGTGTATCAAGCTCCATATTCTGAGATACCCCCTTACACATTTCCTTTACAAATGCCGGTGGGTAAAGCTGCATTATCTCGCTGTCTACTAGATCCCCAATCTCCATATGGAAGGAAATCTTTACAAACTCTTCAGACAGGAAGCTGTCAATTTCACCCTCGTTTAAGGTGTTTTTTAAATCAACAACCTCTGCGATAGGAGGGCTGATATCGATAGTACGATTGAGCATAGACGAAAGAGATGTGGCGGAAGAACCCATCATCTGGTTCATTGCCTCACTGATAGCACTAAGGTGCAGCTCTCCAATCTCACCATTTATATTCGTTCCATCTCCACCCATCATAAGGTCGGTTATAATTTTTACATCCTTTTCTTTGAGTACGAGAATATTGCTTCCATTTAACCCCTGTGTGTATCCGATTTTGATAAACACACACGGTTTTTCATACTCGTCAACAATTTTGTCCCAATTTGAAAAAGAAACAACAGGAGTAGAAATCTCTACTCTTCTATTTACAAGTGAAAACAGCGTGGTTGCAGCTGTTCCCATACTGATATTGGCAATCTCTCCAATCGCATCCTTTTCGGATTCTGTCAATATCTCATCGCTCGAATCCGCCGCATCGTTGTTATTTAACAATGCATTTATTTCCTCCTGCGATAAAACTCCATCCATGATTTATTGCTCCTCTCTGACTACTGATGTAATTCTTACCGCATATTTATCACCGGAAGAACCAGGTAGTGCAGTAAACTTTTTGATATTTCCTACATAAATGTCCAACTCATCATCCACATTGGTGTCAAGTCTTATTACATCACCCGGCACAAGCGTAGAAAAATCCTTTACTGATATAAGACTCTTGCCAAGTACCGCTTTGACCGGTATTTGTGATTTTTGAATAAGGCTTTCTATGGCATTTCTATAGTTGGTTTCATCATGATTTTGTATGTTAGAATACCAGTATCTGGTATTCAGCTTATCTATAACAGATTCAAGTGTGATATAAGGCAGACATATATTCATCAATCCCTCAACATCACCAATCTTTATATTCATAGTGATAATAGCTATCACCTCGCTGGGAGATATAATCTGAGCATACTGGGAATTGGTCTCAATTCGCTCTAAATGAGGGCTTATATCAAGTACATTCTGCCACGGCTCCTGGAGCAGATTAATGCATATAACTAAAATACGCTCAATAATCAAAAGCTCAATCTCTGAAAATTCTCTCGTCTTATCGAGAGAATCTCCCCTTCCGCCAAGCATACGGTCTACAATAGCATATCCAAGACCGGAAGCCATTTCAACTATTATATTCCCATGCAACGGCGCAAAGTTGACAATGCCAAGCAGCACCGGATTTGAAAGCGCATTTGTGAATTCTGAGTATGTAACTGCCTCCGAATTCATCACCTCTACCTGCACTGACTTTCGCAGATAAACGGGAAGGTTTGTTGTAAGAAGCCTTCCATAATGCTCAAATATTATTTCAAGGGTCCTTAGATGTTCCTTTGAAAACTTAGATGGGCGGGCGAAATCATAGTCTTTCACCGTCTGTTCACTATTCTCTTTTATTTCATCTACATCAAGCTCGCCGCTGCTTAGGGCATTGAGCAGATTGTCTATCTCACTCTGAGATAAAACATCACCCATCTGTTAATCACCACCTGTATCCAAATTATTAAATATCTGCCTGTTTTAATACCGGCATAAGTATTTGTAAAGAAATCATCACTGGGTAAGCGAAGATACAATATTTACATCTACTATATAGTCTGCTCCGAATTTCTTCTGGAGAGTTTTGAGAATCTTATCATGAACAGCACTCTTATCGGTGTTGTACTGTTCCATTGTGTAATCGCCTATTATGTCTGTAATGTCTGCTAAGATAACATTTTTCTTGGCGGACAAATCCTCACCGTAGGTCTTATATCCGTCACTCTTTTTGTTGAGTGAAAGTGATATGCCACAAACAAGATAATGTGTATTGCCATCCTCAGATGGGGCAAAATTGAAGGTAAGTGTATCATCATCGGCTGTAAGTGCATAATCAACAATCTGATCCTGCGGCAGCTGTGAACCACTAGTTGCAGTGCCACTGTTTAAGTCTAGTGATATAGCCTCACACACCTGGTCTATCAGATTGTTTGCCTTTTTTGTCTCAGGTATAATTGTAAATATAAGCAGTGCTGTAAGCACAAGGTTTGCAAAACAAAGTGCTAAAATCAGTACTGAAATTAAATTCTTTTTCATATGCATTCCTTTCCGGATTAATTGGTATTGAACTCTGAATTGTAAGAATTATACACCTTAATCTCTACACGTCTGTTCCTGGCCCTTCCCTCTGGAGTAGAGTTGTCCGCAACCGGATCATAGTCTCCTCTTCCGGATGACTTTATATGGGCAGGGTTTAAGCTTGTATTGTCCCTGATGTAATTTGCAACGCTCAGTGCTCTGTACATAGAAAGCACATCATTACTCTCATACTTGGAACGTGATGAAACCGGAACATTATCAGTATGCCCTTCAATCTCTATCAGATTATCCTGATATGCAGCTAAAATAGATGAAATCTTGTTCACTACCGGATATGCCTCTTCCATTACATCAGCCTTACCCGATTCAAACAACAGGGCTCCATTCAGACTCAATTGCACGTCAGACTGTCTAACGATTAAGAAAAATGTTATAATAAAACTACCAAATATAGTATCGTAGGGGGGGATTCGTTATGGCATATATTGTTGGCACAGATAGATATCAAACAAGAATGGTAACCACTTCATTAGATGACTTAATAAGTAA